>OLNW01000008.1_pt1 | contig 291178 bp, 275 predicted proteins | sample 1672121 | NCBI WGS metagenome assembly OLNW01 (sample SAMEA3136648, study PRJEB25190) | human gut metagenome
AAAAATTCAACAGAGATGTTAAGCTGGCAATTAAGCGTGGATACAATATTCAATTACTTGATGCTGTTGTTGAAATGATAGCTGAACAACAACTACTGCCACCAGAATATAAAGATTACAAACTAATTGGAAATTATTCCGGTTGTAGGGAATGTCACATTACCCCCGACTGGCTCTTAATTTATGAAATTAGTAATAAAGAACTTATTTTGTATCTGACAAGAACCGGAACACACAGCGATTTATTTTAGGCTTCTTAAGACAAGGCAAAAAATTGCCTTGTCTTTTTTACTATCCAACAATATTGAGATTGTATATGTAGTCAAGGTCAACATTTGTTGATATGCCGTTAATTCTACCGTTATCTGAATACTGCCACACATCACACGAAATTGACGGCTTTATATACCATTCTGCGTTCCAAATGGAAATGCCGTTATTTTTTAAGGTTTTGCGATTGAGCAGATAGTCATAAACGCTTGCTGAGGAATACACACCCGATTTAAAGCCGTTGCTTTTGAGTTTGTTACAGAAATTGACTGCCATTTTTGTATAATTGCTGTTGCTTGTACTCATTGCAGGCTGATATTCCATATCGTAGTAAACAGGAAGTTCAAACTTTTTACCCTTGATACAACTAAGGCAAGCATCTGCTTCTGCTGTTGCCGTTGACGGTGACATTGCATAGCTGAACCAATATGCTCCGACTTTAAGACCGGCGGATTTTGCGTTTTTGTAGTTTGTTTCAAACATATTGTCTTTTTGGCTTTTTTCTTTACCGTAGCCTGCACGGATAATCACATAGTTATAACCGGCTGATTTTACCTTGTTAAAATCTATTGAGCCTTGCCAAGTTGATACATCAATACACTTTGCGACACTTCCCGAAACAGTCAGCTTGCACGATGCGGTTTTTCCGTTGTAGGTTTTGTATGTGATTGTTGCTGTTCCTTGAGATTTAGCGAAGATTTTTCCGGTTGAATTAACCGTTGCAACATATGTATTACTGCTTGTCCAAGTACTGCGATAACTGTATGCGTTATTGTTGAGCGTAGCTTTAAGCGTTTTACTCTGTCCGACTTTAAGGGTTGCAGATTTATCAGAAACAGTAACCCTTGAAGGTGCAGATTTGACTGTTACCTTACAAATCGCTTCCTTGCCATTGCTGAGCTTACATCTTATCGTAGTAGTGCCGGCTGTTTTTGCAGTAACAAGACCGCCTGACTTTTGGACGGGAGCAATTGCGGTGTTATTCGAGTAATAAAGTCTGTAGTAGGCTGCTGTATTGTTCGGAATACTGCTGTTCAAGTCATATTTTTCACCAACACCTAAAGTAATACTTGTTTTATTAAGTGTGATACTGTCAGCAAGTTTTTTGACTGTTACGGTACAGCTTGCAGTCTTGCCGTTATATGTTTTGGCTGTAATCTTTGACGTGCCGACACCGACAGCAGTTATTTTTCCGTTATTGTCAATACCTGCAACCTTACTGTTGTCAGTTGTAAACGACACCTGTGACAGCGTTCCGTTTTCAACCGTAGTTTTTAATGTGTAGGTTTCAGTTGTGCCAAGTGTGATACTTGACTTGTCAAGTTTTACACTTTTAGGTACAGTAGTAGGCTTTGGAACAGTTGTAGGCTCTGTAACTGCTTCCGTTGTAGGCTCTGTTGTTGATTCTGCTGTTGTCGGTTGTTCTTCTGTTGGCTCTTTAATCAGACCTACGATAATCTTCTGTACAAGTGTTGAATCAACAACGGTAATCACACCGTCTTTATTAAGGTCATACAGCTTAATTTGTTTTTCATCAAATGTTGTCATACCTACAACATTCTTCTGAATAAGCGTTGCATCTTCGACTGAAAACTTTTTGTCTGTGCTTACTGCTCCTGCACTAAAGGCACAAAGGCTCACAAGAGTAGTGGCAGTAAGTAAGCCCGAAATAATCTTCTTTTTTATCTTCATAACTTTCTCCTTTATAATTTTTTTGCGTTTCTATATATTAGACAGTTGAAATGTCGAAAAGGTTCATTTTTTACGAAAAATAAAATATTATTAAAAAGGAGTACATAGACAAGCTACGCATCCGAAAAACACATAACCCTTTTGTTTGGCTTCTTTATTTTAGCATACATTATGTGAAAATTCAATATTTTATAAAAGCTTTCAAAAAACTAAAATTCCGATTACTAAAAAATTTAATTATCTTGCTTCGTATTCTTTTATTTTAATTTATTTAAAGGAGATATAGTTATGGACAATAACGATAAGATGATTAGAGCATTAGTGGAGCATTGAAAGAAGACAAATGACCTTGTGGTGGCTTTTGAAGATTTTGACGGTCAAATGCACAGGCATATGATTCATTTGCCAAATGAAGATGTTGACAAAATTCTTAATACTGGGATTATGGTGACGGTTCAATTTATTATGTTGAAAGCCGAAAGAGCTATGCAGGGCAAATTACTCTTGATATTAACGGAAAGAAAATGCGAAAAACAGCCTATGGCAAAACAGAACGCATTGTAAAAAACAAATTGCTTGAGTACCGTATTCAAGCAAAATTGAAAAAACTCGCAAAGCATATTATAACGCATACACCGCAATTGAAGAAAACAAAAGATACAGCGGTAAAATTGACATTACACCGTTTTTAATCTATTTTGCCGATAATGTGTACAATGCATATAACGAGAAAACAACTGACGAAAATCTTCTCCGTGAATACAAAAAATATCTTGATAACGGTGAAGTCACCGAAAAAGAATCCCGGCTTTGGAAATTTGTACTGTCAAATTACGGTACAGACGAATTTTCCACCAAAATGCTTGAAAAAGATTTTCAAAATGCCGCATATGCCACAATAAGAGGATTTGTGCAGAAATTTGAAAGACTCGGTCTGCTTTCATCGACAAAATACGGTACAAGAATCAAATATAAAATAAACACATAAAAAATCCCCCGACAGCGGTTTCCGTTAGGCTGTCGGGGGATTTTCAGTATTAACATCGTGACGGGACGGAGGCGGTCAAAGCACATCACGAACTTCAAAGGCTAATATAATTTTGAATCGTTCTTCAAAGGTTTTGAGGTTATTGCCGAAAATCTTTTTGATTTTTGCAAGCTGATAATTTATGGTGTTGCGGTGAACAAAGGTTTCCTGAGCAACCCTCTGAACACTTCCGTCATACTTTAGGTAAAGTCTTAAAAAACTCATATAATCCGTGCCGTTGTCACGGTCATACACTTCAAGCTTTTTGAGATTTTCGTTATAGATACTTTCAAGCAATGAAATATCGTCAACCGCAAGAATCAGCTTTTTAACTTCAAGTCGGTCATAGAACATAGGCGTCATATCTGCACGGACGGCAAGCCTTAACATTCTTAAAACAATCCGGTATGTTTTCGGGAGTGATTTCAGCTTGTTATTTGTTTTGCTCACTGCCACATACAGCTTGTTGACGCTTATATATCTTTCCTTTTCCGACTGAATTTTTTCGGCTACGCTTTCAATTTCGTCATTGGAAAAGTCATTGAGGACATAGAATATCATGTTGTCCACCTTAAAGCCGCCCCAGTGCTTTTTGTAGGAATAAATTGTTCGTTCAAATGCCGATTCAAGCTTTCTTGAAGAAATATGGTCAGCCATATCGGCTTTCACGCCGATGATTGCATCACCGATTGCTTTATTTCCGTAACCGAGATTGAGGTTTACAAGCTGTGATGACATATCTGTATATCTGTTACCGTCAAAATCGTAAAAGTAAATTCCGTCTGCCTTTGCAACGGGAATCGGATTGAGATTACCCTGCTTGCTCCATGACTGGAGGACATATTTCTTATGGTTTTCAACAATTTTCTCAGGTGTCATAATAATTTCCCCTTTTTAAGATACCAAAAAAGATAAACAGAAAAGGAGCCTCCTTTTCAGAAGCTCCTTTGCTTTGCGTCTTTTTTGTTTATGCCATTATTATATCACCAAAATATGGTTATGCAATATTTTTCGGCACAATATTCTTTGTGCTAAAGCACAATGTTTTCGGAGATATTTCTTGAATTTATGACCTTTTCGTCATTTTACATACAAATTTCGTGAAATGTCCGCTTCTTGTTTGTATGCTGTAATTAACAATTACTCGATTTCCTTTTTCTTTGTTGTGCCAAGGCTGAGTATAATTGCGGAAATGATAATCATTACAACACCTGCGGCACACGGAATTACGACACCGTAAATCATATTGAAACCGCTTTCTGTCGCAGCCTGTCCGCTGATGATTGTATATTCACCTGACGGCATACTGCTGAGTGAATATGTTGTGCCGTCGATTGTAACATTGAAATTTTCCGAACGAATCATTTCGTCTGTAATACCTGCGCTTTTAAGACCGTTATCGCCAAGGTTCATATTTGTGCTTACAACTTCGCCGTTCTTAACGATGATTGTATCACCCTTGCAGCTTTTTGCAATATCAGCACCGATAACAGCCGAATAGTCGCTTGTATTTGTATCAATAATAACAATGCCGCCCTCTGTTCTTGCAACGCAAGCCATGAGGTTATACACACCGTCCTCGCCCTCAACGGCTGTCGGCTCTGAAATGCTCTTGACCTTCATACCCTTGAGGTTAGCCTTGAACTGCTTTGTTGTTTCGTCATCAAGGAAATTTGTGCCAACCTTTTTATCGTCTGACGATGCGATAATCTTGCCGTCAGCGTCTGTCATAACAAATGAATTGATGCCGAGGTTCTTTACAAGTAAGGCATTTGTTTCAGCCGAAGTATTTTCCGTAATAACACTTGCAATTACATTTGCCTTTTCAAAAAGTGAGTTCATAAACTCAAATTTAGTGTAGTTATAGTTATCGCTGTATTCTGTAAGCTGAGCCTTTGCGTCATCAAGATATGTCTGATTTGAGCTTTCTGTTTTTGTTGAAAACAAATTGCAAACTACCGAAACGCAAACCATAACAACAGCAACAATAACTGCCGTTACAACTGCAACACCTTTTTTACCGATTTAGAATCACCCATTGTAATCTTCCTTTCAAAATGTTTTGCTTGCATAAAATAATACCATTATTCGACTTTATTTTCAAGTACGGTTCGTGAAATAATTAACAACTGCACATAATTTGACAATATTCTGCATTAACCGATTTTGGGATACAGCTCTGCGAAAAAAGATAATTTGAAAAAAATGATACATCTATGATACAATGGCAATATAAACTGTGTCTTGGAGGTGGGGTTGTTGGCTGACATATTGATTGTTGAGGACGAAAAGAATATTTCAAATCTTATTGAAATGGCTCTTTCTCGGCACGGGCACAAAACCGATTGTGTGTTTGACGGCGAAAGCTGTGCCGATGTTCTGGAGAAAAAGCACTTTGACCTTATTCTGCTTGATGTTATGTTGCCGAAAATCAGCGGTTTTGAGCTTATGGACTACATCAAAGGCTTTGACACACCCGTAATTTTCATTACTGCAAAATCAGATATATCGGACAGGGTTTACGGGCTTAACCTGGGGGCTGACGATTACATAACAAAACCGTTCAACATTTCGGAACTTCAGGCAAGAGTCGATGCGGTACTGCGAAGATACAACAAGGCAAAAACAAAACTCAGCTTTAAAGACATAGTAATTGACACAAATTCAAGAATAGTCACCAAAAACGGAGTACAAATTGACCTTACATTAAAGGAATACGAAATACTTCTGCTTTTTGTACGCAACAAAAACATTGCCCTTTACCGTGAAATGATTTACGAAAGGGTATGGAATGAACCGTATATGGGTGACACAAGAACCGTGGATCTGCATATTCAGCGGTTAAGAAAAAAGCTTGATTTAAAAGACAACATTCAGTCTGTGTATAAAGTCGGTTACCGTCTTGTTGAATAAGCGGAGGGAAAGCCTTAATGAAATTTTCGTGGAAAATATTTTTTATTACTTTTCTTATTATAATTACTTCCTTCGGTGTGGGAGGTTTTCTCCTCATCAACACCGTTTTTACAAACACGCTGAACAACCGCATTGACTCAGCCAAAAAGAACAACAATTACATCACAACAGCACTTTCGGTATATGCAGATAACAACAAACCCACCTACGGAAACTGGGAATATCTTCGTACTTCGGCAATAGGATTTGCAAAACAGATTGCCGGCAATTCGGATTCCAAAAGCAAAATCGGTTCAATAAACGAGCTAAGCTTTTCGGCAGAGGATGAATTTGCTCACGGTATGTCGGTAAACTCCAGAAAAAGCAGAATTGTTACGGAAAACAAAAAATACTATATTCAGACAATAAGCAAAATTCAGCTTGTAACCGCAAGCTGTTATATTGAAACGGTTGACGATATAACAAGCGTGTACAGCGACCGTGATATGTACTGCACAATTTATCAGTTCATTCTCATAGGGGTCGCACTGTTTGCGTCAATTTTGCTCGTAATCTTCTCAAAACTTTTGACAAGACCGCTTGTTAAGTTAAAGGATGCGTCAAAAGAAATTGCCAAAGGCAACTTTAATATGAGAGTAAAGGAAAGCCGCGGCATTACATCTTCAACCGAAATAACCGAGCTTTCACAGAGCTTTAACACCATGGCAGATTATGTTGAAGACTACATTGAACAGCTCAAACTTGCCGCACAAAATCGTGACAACTTTATTGCGGATTTTACCCATGAGTTAAAAACTCCGCTGACCTCTGTTATCGGCTATGCGGATATGCTCCGTTCCTACGAAATGGAGCCTGAACAACGCAGAGAATGTGCCGACCTTATCTACAAAGAGGGCAGTCGGCTTGAGGCGCTTTCGCTCAATCTGCTAAACCTTATAGTTTTGAAAAATGATGAAATCAAAACCGTAGACATAAGAACGGACATAATTGCCGATGACACAAAAAAGTCTGTTCTCTTTATTTTGAAAAAATACGGCGTAAAGCTCAAATTAAATGTTGAAAAAGCAACTGTCAAAGCTGAGCCGTCACTCTTGAAAACGCTTTTGTACAACCTGATTGACAATGCCTGCAAAGCGAGTGAGAGCGGAAAGCCTGTTACACTAACGGGATATGTTGACAGCGACAGATACCGTTTTTGCGTTACCGACAGCGGTTGCGGAATTGCGGAAGATGACCTTGCCAAAATCACCGAACCGTTTTATATGGTTGACAAATCCCGTTCAAGAAGTATGGGCGGAGCCGGACTCGGACTTTCAATCTGCAATGAAATTGCAAAGCTTCACGGCTCAACTCTTGAAATTGTCAGTGAAGTCGGCAAGGGTACGGACATCAGCTTTACGGTAAGCCTTGCCGATAATTCTGAGGAAAGTGAGGATTTTGAAGATGAAATTTAACCTTAAAAAATCCGCAAAATATATCATCTGCACTCTGCTCACCTTGACCGTAGTCGCAACCGTTGTGTTTCTCCCCCGCTTTTATTATTCGGTAACGGACAATCGGGATTCGGTTGGAAACACGGCGGAAACATTTAAACTTACCGCCGATATAACTACTTTGAGCGGCGGAGAATTTTTGAAACTCGTTTCAAGCGAAGATACCGTTTGGGTTCTTCAAAACAATGCTCCGAAAGCAGAAACTGTAATCAGCTATGCCAAAAAAGCGATAAGCAATCTTGCAAATTCGCTTAAAGACACAAATTTATTTTCCAATATTGCAGGCTACATTCCGCAGTTTTTTACATTTGACAGCTGCAGCGGTTACAAACTTACAATGCGCGGAACACTTGACGGCAATGTAATCGTTTCGTCCGATTTTATGTTTGTCGCATGCAACTATGCCAAAGAGGGCGCACGATACGGACTAAACATAACAATGCTGTTTGACACGGAAACCTTTACAATTTATGAGCTTAACATTGATACAACCTACCTGTCGGACAGCGGTACCGAGAGTGAAAATCCGCTGTATTCGGTTATTCCGTACAGCGACAGTTATGAACAGGAGTTGTCCGATGCACTCATAAAATACTGGGGTGTCAGTTCCGATTCAATAACGGTTAATGTAAGTCCCGAATCTTTCAGCATCAACATCTGCCCGCAGCCATTTTTGGAATACAGCAAAATAAACAACGAACAATTTGATTATTATGTGTTATGAAACAACTATGATACATTTTTGAACAAATTCAGAAACAAGCCTTTTGTATAGTATAGATACACTTACGAAAGGCTTGTTTTTTTATGGATATTAAAGAGTATGAGGAATTTTGTAAAAACAGTAAATACGGAAACTTTATGCAGTCGGCAGACTGGGCAAAGGTTAAAAAGGGTTGGATTCCCGAGTATGTTGCAGTTCGTGACGAAAACGGGAAAATCAACGGCTGTACACTTGTGCTTGTAAAGAAAATACCGATTCTCAACACGGCTATGCTTTATGCACCGAGGGGCTTTGTATGCGACACTCACGACAGTAAAACCGTCAGAAAAATATTTGAGCAGATAAAACTGATTGCAGAAAAATATCACGCATACACACTCAAAACCGATCCGCTGATTGACGAAACCGACTTTATCTCGATTAAAAATCTTGTTGACCTCGGCTTTGTTTATCACGGTGAAAAGCAGGGATATGACAACACCCAATGCAGAGAAAATTATGTGCTTGACATAAAAGATAAATCGTGTGATGAAGTTTTTGCAAATTTTAAATCAAAATGGCGGTACAACATCCGCCTTGCAATGAGGAAAGGCGTTGAGTGTAAATTCTGCGGTGAAGATGAGCTTGACGATTTTATGGAGCTTATGAAAGAAACAGGCAGGCGTGACGGCTTTGAAATTCGTTCGGAAGAATATTTCAGAAATTTTTTACAGGCATTTCACGGCAACGCAAAGCTCTGTATCACAAAACTTGACGGAAAAGTTTTGTCGGGTGCATTGCTTGTAAATTATGCAAATGTTGCAAGCTATGTTTACGGCTGTTCATCAAACGAATACAGAAAATATATGCCGAATTATCTTATGCAATGGACGATGATTAAGTACGCAATTGAGAGCGGTTGCCACACATATGATTTTTGCGGTATTCCCTATTGGTATGACGAAACGCATAAAAACTACGGTGTATATCGCTTTAAACAGGGATTTAACGGCAAAGTTAAAACCTATGCCGGCGAGTTTGACTATGTTTTCAGAAACGGAGTAAATCACATTGCCGACCTTGCACTGAAACTGAAAAAGCTTGTGTGAAATATTCATCTGCGTTGAATTTGCAAACCGTATATGCTAAAATGGAGTGGGTAAAATTATCCCACTCCATTTTGTATCGGGGGAATTTTATGTTCTGCGATTTGCATACACATTCAACATTTTCGGACGGCACATTTTCACCTACGGAAATCGTTTTAAAAGCCAAAGAAATCGGGCTTGACGCCGTTGCACTCTGCGACCACAACACGGTTGCCGGACTTGACGAATTTGTTTCGGCAGGTAAAAAGTACGGCGTAACCACCGTTGCGGGGATTGAATTTTCAACCGAATACAATTCAAAGCAGCTGCACATTGTCGGTCTGTTTATCAAGAAAGAAAACTATTCAGACATAACCGAAATTATGGCTGAGTCGCAAAAATTAAAGGATGAAAGCAACAAACTGCTCGTTAAAAATCTTGCGAAAGACGGCTATATTCTCGACTATGACGAAATCAAAAACAGCACGGTTGACGGCTTTGTAAACCGTGCAAACATCGCCGCCGCTCTTATGCAAAAGGGCTATGTTTCTTCTGTCAAAGAGGCATTTCACACCTTGCTTATGTCGAAGTTCGGCTACTATGTTCCGCCGAAAAGGCCGTCATCTCTGTATATAATTGAAAAGCTGAAAGGTTTCGGTTCAATATCCGTTCTTGCACACCCGTTTCTCAACATGAACGAAGATGAGTTGAGAGAATTTCTGCCAAAAGCAAAGGCTTGCGGTCTTAACGCAACGGAGGCGTACTATTCGCTTTTTGACAATGCCGAAACAGAGCTTGCCGAGAAAATCTGTGACGAATACGGTCTTTTGAAAAGCGGCGGAAGTGACTTTCACGGAGCAACAAAACCCGATATTTCGCTTGGAGTCGGAAAAGGAAATCTTGCGATACCGACAGAAATATACAAAAATCTTGCTAATTGTTATCACAACTTCCGATTATAAAATCATCGTCATTATGCAATGCTCCCTGCATTTTACAAACACAACAATTTAATTTCGACTCAAACAACACAAAACAGCGATGAAGAATAATCACCGCTGTTTTTTGGTTTTGGATTTAAATTTTTTCAATTCAGGCTTATTTTATTTTAAGTGAAATATCAAAAGCCTTAACCGAATGAGTGAGCGCACCCATTGAGATGATATCGACACCGGTTTCGGCAATTTCACGAAGAGTTTCGTCCGTGATGCCGCCGCTTGCCTCAAGAAGTGCCTTGCCTGCCGTGATATCAACAGCCTGTTTCATAAGCTCGGGGCTCATATTGTCGAGCATAATAACATCAACGCCTGCCTCAAGAGCCTGATTGAGTTCGTCAAGGTTTCTTACTTCAAGCTCAACCTTGGTCATATGACCGAGTTTTGATTTAAGCTTTGAAACAGCGTTGGCAATTCCGCCGCCTGCGTCAATGTGGTTATCCTTAAGCATTGCGGCATCGGAAAGATTGTAACGGTGATTTCTTCCGCCTCCAACCGTAACGGCATACTTCTGGAGCGGACGCATACCCGGGAGTGTCTTTCTTGTGTCGGCAATAGAAGCCTTTGTGCCGCTGACAATTTCAACAGCCTTGTTTGTTGCGGTTGCAATACCGCTCATATGCTGAATAAGGTTGAGAGCCGTTCTCTCGCCCTTTAAAATTGTTCTTGTCTTGCCGTGAATTTCAGCGATGATTTCGCCCTTTACAAGCTTGTCGCCGTCATGCTTATAAACCTTTGCCTCAAAACCGTTTGGCTGAAGGATTTCAAACACACGGAGCGCAACCTTGATACCGCAAAGAACACCTGAACTTTTTGCAAGGAAAATTGCCGTGTTTTCCTGACTTTCATCAATAAGGTAATCGGTTGTTGTGTCAAGATAGTTGATATCCTCAAGCAATGCGGTTTTAATAAGATTGTCTACGTAAATGCTGTTAAGTGTCATCAGTCAGTACCCTCCATAATTTCATCAAAAATGATACTTGCAACAATTGCCGCACTTCTTGCCTCAACAAGGTCGGAATTGATTTCGTACTTTTCTGCAAACAGTTCACTCATAATCTCGTGAATCTGCTTACTGCTTTCTTCATATTTTTCAGGCTTTGGAAGAACAAAATATGCGTCCTGCAAAATCTCTCTGATTTTTGAACGACAGCCATGCGGCATGGTCTTGCCCTCAACAGGGCGGTAAACAGGTTCTTCACCAAGAGTTCTTCTGCCGAATTTGTTGATTTTATCCGTAATATCAAGAGCGGCTGTTCTTGAATAAACAAGCGCCTCAAGGAGCGAGTTACTTGCAAGACGGTTTGCACCGTGAACACCTGTGTGCGAGCACTCTCCTGCGGCATACAAGCCCTCAACGGTTGTGCGTGAATGAAGGTCAACATCAATACCGCCCATAAGGTAATGCTGGCACGGAAATACAGGAATTCTGTCCTTTGTAATGTCAACGCCCTCTTCAAGGCATCTTTCATAAATCATCGGAAAACGATTTCTTACAAAATCAGCCGGCTTGTGGGTTATGTCAAGATAGAAATTCTCGCTGTTTGTCTTAATTGATTCAAGCATAACCGCATTTGAAACAACATCTCTCGGAGCAAGCTCTCCTCTGCTGTCATAATTTGAGGCAAATCTCTCGCCGTTGCAGTTGAGCAGAACCGCACCCTCACCACGAACAGCCTCACTTATAAGAAAACGCTCTCTGCCATGATCAGCCGCAAATGCTGTCGGGTGAAACTGTATTCTCGAAAGATTTTTAATTCTTGCACCAAGCATATATGCAAACGCAATGCCGTCACCCGTTGCGATTGCGGAGTTGGTTGTATACTTATAAACCCTGCCGATACCGCCTGTTGCAAGCAAACAGTAGTTACAGCCGTAGTGAAGCTTTTCACCGTTTCTCAAAATGCTTATATAAAAACCGTTCAGCACCTTGTCAATGGAATAAACAAGAGCGTTGTCACACACGGTAACATTTTTTAGCTGAGTAACCTTTGCGATAAGTCCGTCAACAATTGCCTTGCCTGTTGAATCCTTATGATGAACAATTCTGTTTCTGCTGTGACCTGCCTCAAGAGTTTTGCACATTGTGCCGTCCTCGTTAAGGTCAAAATCAACACCGAGGTCTTTTATTTTAAGAACATCCGAAGGTCCTTCGGTAACAAGCTTTTCAACAGCGGAAAGAGTATTTTTATACTTTCCCGCAATCAATGTATCTGTAATATGCAGCTTGTAACTGTCGTGAACCGTATCAAGCACACACGCAACACCGCCCTGCGCAAGAGAGCTGTTTGAAAGCTGAAGTTCACGCTTTGAAACAAGAAGAATATTCACGCTTTCGGGAAAATTAAGTGCCGCATAAAGTCCTGCCGCACCTGTGCCAACGATTACAACATCAAATTTCTTATCCATTTCCAAGTTCCTTTAAAAAAATTTATCTATTACACACGGCATCACACAAAATACCGTTTACAAATTTGTACCTGTATATTATACTACTAATTGTAAGATTAGTAAATACAGTAAATAATTTTGAAAGGGCGATTATTATGGCTGAAAATACAATTCCGAACGATCCGATGATTCTTTTAAGCTTTGTTAATACAAAGCTGCGTGATTTCTACCCCAGCCTTGATAAAATGTGTGACGATCTCGGTTGCAGTAAAGAAGAAATTGAAAGCAAGCTTTCTGCAATTGACTACAAATACAACGCAGAACTCAATAAATTTGTCTGACAGCAAAGGAAAGTCCGTTTTATCGTACACCTCATTTGATATGATTAACATATAGGATATCCCATATGTTAAGGAGGAAATTTTATGGGCATTTTCGATTTTAAAAGATTGTTTGATTTAAACCATGACGGAATGCTTGATCCGCTTGAAAAAGGTCTTGAGTTCACCGTGATTGAAGATATTATGAATGATGACGAAGATAATGACGACTTGTTTTCGTCTGATTTGGATGATGAATTTGACACGGATTTCGGCGATGATTTCTGATTTTATTCAGCAAACAATTTAATCTTCAAGCAAAAAGCGAGATGAATTTTTCGATTGAATTCATCTCGCTTATATTTTTATTTATCGTGATTCTGTTCAAGCGTTACAGCTTGTAATTGTCCATAACCTTTTCCAGGGTCTTGTAATCATCATCGGAAATTTTATACACGGTTGAATTGTCCTTGTCAACACAGATTTTGTCAGCACCGCCGACACGGATATTGTGGGTAACAATTCCGTCTTTGCGTGTTTCAATAAGGATTCCGCCGTCAAACTCACCGCTTGTACCGCCTGTTTCGGCTGATTGCAAAATATTCTTGACCGTCTTGAAATCAACCTCGCCAAGCACGGCGGTTGATTCGTCCGACATTACGACGGTTATTTCATCAACATCGGAAAAATTAACCTTGTCTGTAATTTTCGTATCACCGCAACCGCAAAGCATTACCGCAACGGATAACATCATCACAAAAGCCAAACAAACCGCTCTGAATTTTTTCATATAATCTCCCCCACAACTAACTATTGATTATGAGAAAAGTATAAATAATAATTTTGGTAAAGTCAACGCCTAAATACACCGACTTACACTTTGTTCAAGCCTATTGCATTACTTCTTTTGAAAATGAAAAAGGCTTTTATCAACCGGGAATTTTTGCGACGGATAAATTGTTGTATTGCCGGATGCGATAAAACTGATGAGGACTGCAAGCACAAAATACGGGGCGGCAGACGCACCGAAAACTTCGATACCGAGAACGATTGCTGTAATAGGTGTGTTGATTGCTGCGGCAAAAACACATACAAATCCGATTGCCGCAAAAAATGTGGGATCAAATCCGCAGACGCATCCGAACCAACTGCCGAATGACGCACCCATATCAAACATAGGAGTAACCTCTCCTCCCTGAAATCCTGCACCGAGGGTGAGTACGGTTAAAAGATATTTTGCCGGCATATCGTACCATTTTGCATCGCCCTTAAAGGCGGTGCCCTGCATCCATGTGCTTAAGCCCTCAAAATCGTTAAGTCCCAAAGCGAAAATTAAAAGGCTGACGATTGCCGCACCTACTGCTGCGGCAAGAAGGTAGTTCTTGAAAATTTTTGAGTATGCAAGTTTTACATACTTTATTCCGAGTGCAAACAGCTTGCCGATTAAGCCGAGGCAAACTGCCGCAATTAAAAATACAAAAAGAAATCTTGCGTCAAAATCGGGGATTGACGAGATTGCATATCTTTCATGTTTAAAGCCGAGAAGCTGTGTAACAAAATTTGCAAGGTATGAACACGCAAAGCACGGAATTACCGCACCTGCCGACAATCTTCCGACACAGCAGACTTCCATTCCGAAAAATGCACCTGCAAACGGTGTGCCGAAAACCGAACCGAATGCAGAGCTGATTCCGCTGAGAACGATTGTACTTCGGTCATTATTTTTAAAGCCGAGATAATCGGCAACATTACTTGTCAGCGAACCGCCAATCTGAACGGCAGTTCCCTCTCTGCCGACAGAACCGCCGAATAGGTGGGTTATGCAGGTAAATATAAATGTCAGCGATGCAAGTCGCTTTGGCACTTTTTCACCGTCATTTGCACTCTCAATAATAATGTTGTTGCCCATTGACGACTTTCCACCGATACGCTTATATACAAAAGCGGTCACAATACCTGCTACGGGCAAAAACATATAGCACAGCGGAAAGAAGCTCCTGAAATCTGCCGCATAGTCAAGACATTTCAGAAACGCAAACGATATGAGTCCCATCACAACGGAACAGCACAGAGATGTTGCAAGCACCTTAAAATCAACAAATTTGTTCTTCATAAATTTCCTCCTCAAAATTTCCGCACAAAGAACATCGCATAAAAAAAGCCAATGCCCCTGTTCAAAAACAGAAGTCATCAGCAAAAGCGGTTTCGACAAAAGCCGTGGGAGAACCTCATTCCCATTCATATTGACATATATAGTATATACCGAGCAGGTTAATTTTTCAAGTGATTTCGACAATTTTTGTAATTTTCCAAAAATCACCTTGCAATCATTTTGTTTAAGTAGTATGATACTCTATACCAAGCGGAAGAATATTTATTATTAAAAGAATCGGAGGCTGATGATATGTGTACAGCGGCAACATATAAAACAAAAGACTTTTACTTTGGCAGAACGCTTGATTATGAATTTTCATACGGTGACGAAATTACAATTACTCCACGAAATTTTCCGTTTAAGTTCCGCCATATAAACGAATGCAACAGCCACTTTGCGATGATTGGCATGGCTCACATTGCAGACGGTTATCCGCTATATTACGACGCAATGAATGAAAAGGGCTTGTGTATGGCAGGGCTAAATTTTGTGGGCAATGCCGTATATTTTGAACCGAAAAACGGCAAAGAAAATATTGCACAATTTGAGTTCATTCCGTATATACTTTCACATTGCGACAGCGTTTTGCAGGCAAGAAAAAAGCTTGAAAATCTTAACATAACAAATACGCAGTTCAGCGACAAGCTCCCCTGCGCTCAATTGCATTGGATTATTTCCGACAAAGACGAATCGCTTACAGTTGAATCGACAAATGACGGACTTAAAGTCTATGACAACCCTGTAGGTGTGCTGACAAACAATCCTCCGTTTGACATTCAGATGTTCATGCTCAACAACTATATGTCACTCTCACCAAAGCAACCCGAAAACAACTTCGGCAAAAGTGCCGAGCTTACCACATACAGCCGTGGAATGGGTGCAATCGGACTGCCGGGCGACCTTTCATCCGCATCCCGTTTTGCAAAGGTTGCGTTCACAAAGCTGAACTCCGTTTCGGGTGACAGCGAAAGCGAAAGCGTGAACCAGTTTTTCCACATTCTCGGTTCTGTTGACCAGCAAAGAGGTTGTTGTGAGGTTGCAGACGGAAAGTATGAAATCACACTTTACACCTCCTGTTGCAATGCCGACAAGGGAATCTACTACTACACCACCTACAACAATCACCAAATTTGTGCGGTTGATATGCACAAAATCGACCTTGACATAGCCGAACTTACCGCATACACACCCATTACGGAAGGTAAGGTTTTATTTCAAAATTAAAGACAAAAATTTCAGCCGTACACTTTTGAAATGTACGGCTGTTGTTTTATTTATTGTCTTTCTTCTGTTTTTTATGCTTATGCTTTTTGAGATGAACCTCGGGAACAGCGACAGTATCATAAACAACCGTGCTGTCTGTGTTATCCTCGGCAACATCATTCTGCTTTACTTTGCCCGTGTGAATCTCGGGAAAAGCAAGGTTTTCGGAATCAAATGTAAATTTCCTGTCCTTCATAATACCTGCCTCCGATTCTAAATGCAATTTATAAAGAATGTTATCGTCAGACTGTTCAGGAAGTCGGCAAACAAACTGCCGACAATCGGAACAATAAGATAAGCCTTTACGGACGGTGCGTATTTTTCGCAGATTGCCTGCATATTTGCCATTGCATTTGGCGTTGCGCCCATACCAAAACCGCAAGTACCTGCCACAAGAACAGCTGCATCGTAATCTCTGCCCATAATGTTGAACACAACAAAATATGTGAAAATGAACATAAGAACAACCTGACCTGCAAGAAGTATAATAAGCGGAAGCGCAAGGTCGGCAAGCTGCCAAAGCTTGAGTGTAATCATAGCAATACCGAGGAAAAGTGAGAGACATATACCGCCGAGGTCGTTAATCTCGCCCATATGAATGGTGATTTTACCCGTGTATTCACCGATATTTCTCATAATTGCAGCAACAATCATTGCACCGATATAAATCGGGAATGTCATGCCCGTAAGTGAAAGCAAATCTGAAACAACCGTACCGAGTCCGACCGCTATAATCAGCTGAAATACTGCCGGAGCATACATTGAAAAATGTCGTTCGTGCTTTTCTTCTTCTTCAACAAGAAGGCTGTCATCCTCTGTTTTGATTGTAGCAATAAGGTTGTGCTTTTTAATAAGTCTGTTTCCGACAGGTCCGCCCATGAGTGAGCCTGCGATAAGACCGAATGTTGCAGCGGCAGTACAAACAGTTGTCGCACCCTGAACGCCGAAATCCTCAAGTACAGGACCGAAAGCGCCCGCCGTACCGTGACCGCCTACCATAGGAATTGAACCCGTCGTCATACCCGTGAGCGAGTCAAGTCCGATCAAATTTGCAAGTCCGATTGCAGAGAAATTCTGCATTACAATGAGCATAATTACAAGAAACAAAAATACGATAAGGGATTTGCCTCCGCTTTTCAGCACCTTGAGATTCGCCTGAAATCCGACTGAGGTAAAGAAAAACACCATGCAGACTTCCTTTAGAGTATCATCAAAATCAATTACCGCAACACCTGTCATATAGAGAACCAGCGTAAGAATTGCAAAAAGCAAACCGCCGATTACAGGTGCGGGTATACAAAATTTCTGCAAAAACGATATACGCTTTTTCAGAAATGCACCGGCCATCAGAACAATCACAGCAACTGCGATTGTCTGATACATATCAAGAGTTATATTCAATCAGCACCAATCCTTTCGCAGTTATCCTGCTGTTTTTACTGTTATTCCTCTTTCGGAATAATATTCTGCCGCACCCTTGTGAAAAGGAATTTTAACACCTTCAACGGCTTTTTCAAGCGTTATGTCAACATCCGCCGAAACAGTCAGCTGAAGTTCCTGCGCATTGTCAAAGACAAGCTGTGTAAGCTTCTTCACCTGTTCGACTGAAAGTCTGTCGTTCACAATCAGAACAGCCTTTACCGCAACTGTGCCGACTTCATCACTCTGCCCGTTGTAAGTGTTTTTCGGAATTTTGCAGTCAACATAGCTGTAGGTGTTTTTAAGCTTTTTAACAGCTGCATCATCAATTCCTATAAGCTTGATATCACATTGCTTTGAAAGTTCCTCAACAACTGTTGCATTAAGTCCGAGTGTAAAGAATGCCGCATCAATTTCGCCGTTCTGTAACTGTTTTGCGGCATCGGCATAATTAAGATTTTTTTCCTTAACCATTTTTGAGTTAAGCCCGTATGCCGAAAGAATCTGCTTTGCGTTAAGCTCCGAACCCGATTCTTCTTCACCTATGCTCACGGTTTTGCCGAGCAAATCATCAACACTGTTAATATCAGAATCTTTTCTTACAACGATATGACAAGCCTCTGTAAACATACCTACAACAGCGCTGTAACCATCAAGAGTGCCGGATTTTTCAAAATTATTTTCGCCGTTAAATGCGTCGTGTGCAATGTCGGACTGAACAATTGCAGCGTCAAGATAATTCTGTGAAAGCAAGCGAACATTTGCCGCAGAACCGGCTGTTGTCTTTGTTTCAATTTTCAGAGTGCCGTCAGCATCGGCAATCGACTTTATCGAATTTGCCGCTTCGTTATAAATTCCGCCGGTACCTGCCGCACCGAATCGGATTGTTTCACCGCCTGATGAACAGCTGCACAAAAGAACAGTCATCAAGGCAATCAAAAGTGCAAGTAGTTTTTTCATTTTTCCGCCTTCTTTGCTTTTGGATTTCGCTCAAAAAAAGAGAAATTGTAAAAGCACAAAAGCTCACAATTCCCCTTTATTCCGTTCAAATTATACCATAACGGAATTGCCGTTGTCAAACGAAAAGGCACTCCCGAAAAGGAGTGCCTCATTACATCAGAATGTATTACTTGTTGAAAATTGACATAATATCATAGAAGGTATCGTCATCATCATCAGTCTTGTCCTTTGTTGTTGACTTTGGCTCTTCCTTAGCCACAACAGGAGCTGACGCTGATGAAACTGCGTCCGTAAGATTCTTCTTAGCAATCTGACCGTCTGCGTTAAAGCCGGTTGCAATAACCGTTACGCTGATAGCATCTTCCATTTTGTCGTCAATAACAGCACCCCAAATGATGTTTGCATCATCTGAAACCTTATCCTTAATCATTGTTGATGCGGCATCGATATCATCAAGACTAACATCGGCAGATGCTGTGATGTTGATAATAAGACCCTTTGCGCCGTCAATTGAAGTTTCAAGAAGCGGACTTGAAATAGCCATATCTGCGGCAACGGTAGCCTTGTCCTTGCCTGTTGCACTGCCCATACCCATATGAGCGTAGCCTGCGTCCTTCATTACGGAAGTAACATCGGCAAAGTCGAGGTTTACAAGACCCGGGAGAAGGATAAGGTCAGAAATACTCTGAACACCCTGTCTGAGAACATCATCGGCAATAGCAAATGCGTTTTGGAGAGTGATGCTTGTATCCGAAACATACTTGAGTCTTTCGTTAGGAACGATGATAAGCGAGTCAACACAGGCAGAAAGCTCTGCAATACCCTGCTCAGCCTGAGTCATTCTTCTCTTGCCTTCAAAAGCAAACGGCTTTGTAACGACGCCGACTGTAAGAATGCCCATATCCTTTGCGATTTTGGCAACTACGGGAGCAGCGCCTGTACCTGTACCGCCGCCCATGCCGGCAGTAACAAATACCATATCCGTATCCTTGAGAAGTGCTGCGATTTCATCTCTGCTCTCCTCGGCTGCCTCCTGTCCGATCTGTGGCATAGAGCCTGCGCCCTTACCTCTTGTAAGCTTTTCGCCGATCTGAATCTTCTGCGAAGCCTTTGAAAGTCTTAAAACATGTTCATCTGTATTTATTGCGATAAATTCAACATTCTTAACCTCGGTCGCAACCATGCGATTAACAGCGTTTCCGCCGCCTCCGCCGACACCGATCACTTTAATTTTAGGCATATACTCGTTTTCCAATTCCAGTTCAAAAGCCATTTTTTCGTCCTCCTTATATATTGACAACTTTCAGTCAGAAATCATTATTCTTCATAGTACACAATTATACTATCTTATACTATCATACTTTTTTCAAAATAGCAATGCTTTTCAGCCGTTTTTCTGCAAAATTATACGGAAAATTCTGCTGAAAAATTACTCGCCCGTATAGGCGCCGTCTGCATTGCCGTTGTCATAGGTACCGTTATCATAGTTATTATAGCTGTTATTGTCGTAATAACCCGTGTCACCGCCCGAATATGTTCCGCCATCCCATGTGTAGTTTCCTGTGTAGCCGTCACCCGTATCGGCTGAAGAATCAGCCGCCTGCGTTGTTGCCTGTGTGGTTGCCTGTGTTGCGGCTGTGGGCTGGGTTGCGGCAGGTTTGTAGTGAGAAATTTTTGATGTACTGCAAGCCGAAACATCAAGCATTCCTGCAACAAGTCCCGTGTTGTTCGGGTCAAGCTTTTCGTTGATGATTGTCATTGCAGTTCTGATTTTATAGTCGATATCATCGGGAAGTCCGATGTTAATGTCAATTCGTCCGTCATAAACGAGCTTTATGTTTGCCGTGTCGGTAACATCAAAGCCTGTGATATTCTTAACCTTGTTGTTGATAAGGCTCTGCGAAACATCTTCGAGAATATCGGGAACATTTGCGTCGCTGAATGACACATACTGTCCAACCTCTGTGGTCTTGATGTCGCCGCAGGTGAGTTCGGGAAGCTTGTCCTTATTTTCGGAAATTTCCTCAAGGATTCTGCCCTTTGAGCTTACAAGAAGATAGCCGTTACCGTTTGGAATAACATATGACGGTGTTGCGTCAACAACAGTAATTGTTATTGTGTCCGGAATGTTAAAGCTTACGCTTGCGCTTTCGATATACGAAAGATTCTTGACAATCTTGTCCGATGTATTGTACATTGCACCCATGAAGATGTTCTCCTGATATTCAACACCGCTGAATGCAATTATCTGTTTTTCGTCATAATACTTGTCCCCCACAACCTCAATTTTTTCGGTTTTAAAAAGGACTGTAAGGCTTAGTATAACACCGATTATAAGCACTGCCGCAAAAATTGAACTGTACAATGCGATTCTCCTGTGCTTAATCTGAGTGCTTGTCAGAGATTTTTTCCTTCTGCGAATTACTTCACGCTCCTGAGCACGGATTTCCTTTGCACGCTTTTCCTGTTTTTGCTTTTCTCCGAATTCGTCAACATAATAGCCGTCTTCATAATCCTTTGGTTTAAGGTTCTTGATTTTAGCCTTGCCTTTTCTCCTGAATTTTTCTTCACGGCTCATATTTTCGACTTGTCTTTGTGATTCCTGCTCTTCTTTTTGCTTGAGAAAAGCCTCCTCAATTTTACTTTTTGGAGCTTTTTTCTGCTGTTCCTTTTTCGGATTGGGGGATTTTTTAGCTCTCTTATCCTGCTTTGCTTTTTCTTTATGATACTTTTCTGCCTGCTTTGCGGCATTTTTACGCTGTTTCTCAAGACTCTTTCGCTCTTTTGATGTAAGCGGTCTTCTGTCTTTACCGTCGCTCAAAGCAAATCCTCCCTTCGTTTATGTTATCTGCCGAGGGCGGAAATCCGCCCTGCGACAGTTAAAAATCTGATTACCCTAAATTTTCTTGATATCAGCCCCGATTGATGTAAGAGTAGACTCAATACACTCGTAGCCTCTTTCAATATACTCCACGCCGCCGATTTCGGTTTTGCCCTCTGCACAAAGGCCTGCAACAACAAGTGCCGCACCTCCACGCAAATCGGGAGCTTCAACCGACGCACCGTAAAGAATTTCCACACCCTCGACAACGGCAACCTTGCCCTCTGTCTTAACGGCTGCACCCATTCTGACAAGCTCGGGGATGTGTCTGTATCTGTTTTCAAATATATTTTCAACAAAAACCGTTGTTCCGTCTGCAACACACGCTGTTGCAAGCAAGGGCGCCTGTGCGTCCGTGGGAAAGCCCGGAAACGGCATCGTTCTGATTGTTTTCATTGATTTAAGTCTTTCGGGAGCGTTTATCTCAAGATTTCCGTCCGAAATTCTTATCTTGCACCCTGCATTTTTGAAGATTGGAATAAGTGCCGCAAGGTGGGACGAAATTATTCCGTTAAGTATAATTTTTGAACCCGTTACGGCGGCACAGCTCATCAGCGTTGCGGCAACAATTCTGTCCGGAATGATTGTGTGGACAGAGCCGCAGAGAGAGCTTACACCCTCAATGACGACAACACCCTCGCCTGCTCCGGAAATATCGGCACCGCAGGAATTGAGATAATCCGCAAGGTCGCAGATTTCAGGTTCACGGGCGGCATTGATGATTGTTGTTGTGCCTTTCGCAAGACAGGCGGCAATCATAATATCTTCGGTTGCACCCACACTCGGGAACGAAAGCGTTATCTTTGTTCCGCAAAGTCCGTTTGGAACGCAACATTCAAGATAGCCGTGCTTTTCACGAATATCCGCCCCCATTTCCCGAAGTGAATTGAGATGCAAATCAATCGGTCTTGAACCGATTTCACATCCGCCGGGGAACGAAATTCTCGCCCTTCCCATTCGTGCAAGGATTGCACCGAGAAAAACAATTGAACTCCTTGTTTTACGCATCAATTCAACGGGAACATCAAATCGGTTGATATCGTCACATTTTACGAGAAGTGTTTTATCACAGCGTGTGACGGTACAGCCTAGATACCGAAGAATGTTGACAGATGCGTCAACATCGGAAAGCGAAGGACAATTGTGGATTACATTTTCACCTTTTGTAAGAATTGAGGCGGCAATAATCGGCAAAGCGCTGTTTTTTGCCCCCTGAACTTCAACCTCTCCGTCAAGCTTTTTGCGTCCTGTAACAAGCAGTTTTGACACAATAACACCCTCTCAAAAAGAATACCCTTCTATTCTATGAGAAAGCGTTATAAATGTTACCGTTACACAAGTCCGAGAACTTTTTTGACTACCGAATAAATTCTTTCGTTGGCGTCGGTAATTGCCATTTTGCGTGAATTTTCGCTGTACTTCTCAAGCTTTTCGGGATTGAGAAGCATTTTGTCAGTTTTACGCATAAGAGCCGCACCCGTGAGGTCTTTTTCCTCAATAATGTCAGCCGCACCTGCATTCACAAGTGCCATTGCATTGTGGTACTGGTGATTTTCGGCAACATTAGGTGACGGGATAAGGATTGCCGGTTTGCCCATAGCCTGAATTTCGCTGAGTGTAATTGCACCTGCACGGCAGATTACAAGGTCTGCCGCCGCCATGCAAGTCGGCATATTATCAATATACGGTCTTATATCAAGATTTGAACAATCGGCAATGTCAGTACCCTTTTCCTCAACGAGCTGCGGAAACCAATCGCCGTAACTGCCGTATGCGTGAATGTGCTGATATCTGCCGTCAATACCGCTTCTTGCAACAAGGTCTGCAACAGCTTCATTTATTTTTCTTGCTCCGAGGCTTCCGCCGAACGAAAGCACTACGGGACGGTTGTCAAGCCCGAGTTCTTTTCTTGACTCTTCTTTTTTTGCCGTGAGAATTTCCTGTCTTACAGGGTTTCCGGTAATGACAAAATCAACATTTTTGTCAAAATACTTTTTTGCATCCGGAACGGCAAGCATTACCTTTTTGACGCTCTTTGCAAGCATTTTATTTGTAATGCCCGGATATGCATTCTGCTCGTGAATAATGCACGGAATACCCATTTTTGCGGCTGTTCTGATAACGGGACCCGAAACATATCCGCCTGTTCCGATACAGATATCAGGCTTGAACTCTGCAATTATTTTCTTTGCCTCTCTTGAAGAAGTGAATGTTCTTGAAACTGTCTTAACATTTTCAAGCATACTCTTAGGAGAAAAGCTCCTCTTAAATCCGCTGATTGTGATTGACTTAATTTCAAAACCGGCCTGCGGAACAAGTCTTTGCTCCATTCCGCCACGGTTGCCGATAAACAAAAATTCGGCATCATTTCTTTTATTCTTTATATATCCGGCTATTGCAAGTGCAGGATTTATGTGTCCTGCCGTGCCGCCGCCTGCAAGCAATACTTTCATAATTTTCTTACCTTTCTTTTGAAAATTCTGCAAAACTCATGCAGGAGAAAACTATTTTTAAATTATTGTCTTTCGATATTTGCCGTTCTGGAAATTGAAAGCACAAGTCCCATCTGGGCAAGCAGCATAATAAGCGAACTGCCGCCGTAGCTGAAAAACGGGAGGCTGATACCCGTATTAGGCAGCCAGTCTGTGATAACGAGAATATTCAGCACAACCTGAATGCCGATCTGTGAGGTAAGACCGATACCGAGAAGTTTGCCAAACTTATCCTTTGCACGAAGTGAAAGTGTGATGCCTCTCCACACAAGAAGTGCAAAAATAAGGAGAATCATAAGTGCGCCCACAAGACCGAGCTCCTCAACAACAACGGCAAAGATAAAGTCGTTCTGCGGCTCAGGAATATAGAGGTACTTCATTCTTGACTGACCGAGACCAAGTCCCCAAAGTCCGCCCGAACCTATTGCATAGAGTGAATTTCGGGTTTGATATGTGGTCCACCACATATCATCTGTTGTATATTCAAGTGCCTGACCCCAACCGTCAAGACGGCTCATAGCATAGGACAGGCTGTTTGTGACGGCAAGTATAAGCACTACTCCGACAATAAGTCCAAGACCTATTCCGAGGTACTTTGTCTGCATTCCGCCGATATAAAGCATTACAACCGAAAGAATGCCGATGATTACGATACCCGAATAGTGCGGTTCGAGAAAAAGCAGAAGTGCTGTTGAACCGAAAACAATTATACCCGGCAAAACGCTGTAACGGGCAAACTGCATTTTATTATAGTATTTACTGCACCAATGTGAGAAGAAAAGGATGATTGCAAACTTTGCAATTTCGGAAGGCTGAATGTTAAAAATGCCGAGAGGAATCCATCTTTTAACACCCTCGGAGCCGGGCAGTACAAGAACCACAAGCAGGCACAAATACGAAATTGCAAGAACAACCGGTGCAACCTTGTGGAGCTTGTTATAGTTGAAGAACGAAAGAACAAACATTATGCCTACGCCGATAACGGCAAAAATGAGCTGTCTTACAAGGTAATAATAGCTGTCGCCCTGATTGTAATAAGCATAGGCATAGCTTGCAGAAAACATCATAATCATACCGATAATGAGAAGTACAAGAATGATTATGCAAAACGGAAGGTCAAGTCCCATGCCAACGGAAAACAGCTTTCCTTTTTTCATTTTTCTCTGACGAGTAGGACGGACAAAAAACTTTTCTTCCCTGATCTTCTGCTCCGAGTAAACCTCTTCATCATATATTCTGTTTACATCAGCTTTAAGCATCATTCTTTTTTGTGGAGCCAAAGACCGTTCCTCCCTTAAAATTTATTTTAAACAAGTATTTCTGCGTTTATTTATGCACCAAAATATGCAAGTGCAAAAGCGATTGCACCGAAAACTGCGGTTACTGCACTGAACACACCGACAATCTTAACCTCGCTCCAACCGCACATTTCAAAGTGGTGATGGATAGGGCTCATCTTGAAAAGACGCTTGCCGTGTGTGATTTTGAAGTAGCTGACCTGAAGAATAACGGAAAGCTCCTCAGCAATATAGATAATTCCGATCGGAATAAGAAGAATAGGCATATCAATTGCAAAAGCAAGAGCACATACAAGACCGCCGAGGAAAAGTGAACCCGTGTCGCCCATAAACACCTTTGCAGGGTGAAAGTTCCATACGAGGAATCCGAGACAGGCACCAGCAGATGCGGCGCTCATGGCTGTTATGCCGAGATAGCTCTTTACGCAGGCGATAAGCATAAATGCAACACACGCAAAGAATGTTACCGAACCGTCAAGACCGTCAATACCGTCTGTAAGGTTTACCGAGTTTACGATACCCACGATTGCAACGGCGGCAATAATATAATAGAAAAATCCGAGGTCAACCTTGCCGACAAAAGGAATGGTTGTTGTTGTACCGTAGCCTGCAATTGCCAGAACTGCAAGAAAAGCGGCGGCAACAAGGAACTGGAGAATCAGCTTTTGTGACGCTGTAAGACCGAGGTTACGCTTTTTTACAACCTTGATGTAATCATCAATAAAGCCGATAAAACCGTTTGCAACCGCAAGACCGAGTCCGCAGAAAATGAACATACATTCTCTTGGAATGTCTGCAAAGAATGAATTCACCAAATCAGCACCTGTAAAGGCATATATAACTGTGCTGATCATTGTGACAACCACAATTGCAACGATGAACATTATACCGCCCATTGTGGGAGTTCCCTGCTTGCCCTTGTGCCACTTAGGACCTTCCTCAAGAATTGTTTGACCAAAGTGGAGTTTGCGAAGGTATGGAATCAAAAACTTGCCTGTAACGGCTGAGATTATAAAAGCAAGCAAAGCCGCACAAAATGTCCATATTCCGTAAATCATAGTTATCTTTCCTTTCAGACTAATAAATATTTTTGTTATTCGTTGAGTGTTGAAGAGGAATCCGCAAAAGATACCGTTATTACCGTACCGGGGCTGACCGAAGTTCCCGCCTCAATGTTCTGTGATGAGCTTGTTCCGGAGGATGTTGTTGCACCCGAGAAGCTGACATTCAATCCGTAGGCACTTGCAACATCGTTCACCTCATCGGGAGAAAGACCGATAAGACTCGGAACACTTACTGTTTCCGACTGACTGTCGCTGTCTGTGTAGAGGACAATACTGCCGCCCTTCTGAAGTCCTGACGATACGGTCGGAATCTGTGAAATTACAGTTGAACCGTTACCCTTTACGGTTGCCGTAAAGCCGTCAGCCTCAACAGCTGTTTTAGCCTCGTCAACGCTGACTCCTGTGTAGTCGCCCGCAGATGCGTCAACATAACCGAGTTCCTCGTCTGTGTATGATGTCTTAACATCAAGATAAGGAAGAACCTCGCTCATAATATTTATAAATACAGGTGATGAAACCTGTGAACCGTAGTAGGCGTCACCGTCGGGAGTATCAAAGAATACAAGCATTGCAATCTGCGGATCGTCTGCCGGAGCATAACCGCAGAATGATGATATATAGTCCTCAGAAAATGAGCTTTCAACCTTTGTTACACCCCTTTTTTCAGTTGTACCTGTTTTACCGGCTACCTTGTAGCCTGAAATATAACCTGCGGCAGCACCCTGTCTTTCTGTGTTATATTCAAGGTATTCATTCATCTTCTTGGATGTATCGTCTGAAATAACCTGTCTTTTAACCTTTTTATCAACAGTCTTAATTACATTGCCCTTTGAATCTGTGATTTTTGAAACCACATGAGGCTGAACAACATAACCGCCGTTTGAAACAGCCGCACAGGCTGTAATCATTTGAATAGGAGTGATTGTGAAGTTCTGACCGAATGATGCAACCGCAAGGTCAACACCGCCCATTTTGCCTTCTTTCCAGAAGCTGTCCTCTGCCTCACCCGGGAGGTCGATTCCTGTTTTATCGCTGAAACCGAATCCCTGATAATACTGACGGAACTTGCCTGCACCGAGCATCTGACCGATCTGAATAAATGCAGGGTTACATGAGTTTGAAATTACCTCAACAAAGTTCTGTGTTCCGTGACCTGATATATTTGAACAATGAATGGTTTCGCCCTCAACTTCAATTGAACCTGTACAGGTAAATGATGTTTTTTCATTTACAAGGTTTTCCTCAAGAGCCGCTGACGCAACGCACATCTTAAATACAGAACCGGGCATATATGTGTCGGCAACAGCTTTGTTTCTCCACATAGCGCTGAGAGCCGCACTTTCTGCTTCCGCCTGTTTGCTTTTGGCAGTAGACTTGATTTTCTTCTTATCCTTTGCCGAAAGCTCATAAGGATTGTTAAGATCGTAGCCGTCTGTTGTTACCATTGCAAGGATTGCGCCTGTGTTTACATCCATTGCAATGCAGACGCCCTTGTTAAGAACATTGTTGTCCTCAACACCCTTTTGCATATATTTTTCACAAATCGACTGAATTGTTTCATCAATTGTGAGATACACATTGTTGCCGTCCTCAGATTCAACATTCTGTTCGTATCGGAACGGCATATCCGTACCTCTTGCATTCTGTGCCGTGATAATTCGACCGGGAGTACCCGACAGATAGCTGTCATATTCGTACTCGATACCCTCAAGTCCCTGATCGTCACTGCCCGTAAAACCGATTACGGAAGATGCAAGGCTGTTTTTCGGGTAATATCTCTTGTAATCATCAAGCAGCTGAATAACACCCGAACAGCTGTAATCCTTTTTCAGAGTGTCAATAAGCTCAAGAACCTTTTCACGCTCATCCGACTCGATCCTTCTTTTGACAACAACATAATGGCTCTGCTGTTTTGTATCGTCAAGCACATCGTTGTACTCAAGGTCAAAAATTTCCGAAAGACCTTTTGCGGCAGCCTGACGCTGTTTGTCATTCTTAAAGTTGACAGGCGACATTACCACCTGCCAAACCGATGCGCTTTCGGCAAGAACATTGCCGTTTGCGTCATAAATTGTTCCTCGTTTTGCGGAAACAGTTGTGTCGGCAAGCTGAAGGTCAACAGCCGACTCCTGAAGTTCACTGCTCTGAACGGTGGTGAGGTATGTAAGTCTTAAAACAGCCGCACCGAAGCCAAGCACAAGTATGAGTAAAATCAATATTGCGGTACGCTGTCTCAGTCTTTGTGCAGGTCCCTTTTCGGCACGCTTTTTTGAGTTGTTTTTTGATCCTGGTGATTGCAATGTAAAGCTCCTTTCACCGCAAAATAGTGTCCGTTACGCTCCGTGTCAATCCGCATATATACCGAAAAAAGAGTCAAGACGCAGTCTTAACTCTCCATTCTTTCATAACATATCTATTAAATTAATCTAAATGTTATGACCAAAGATTCTGTACCGAACTCCAGAACTGTGTAAAGAGATTGTCACTTTCCTGACTTGCAGAAACCTCTGCTTTATCTCCGCCTGCAAGGGTAACAAATTCTTTCTGTGTGTTCGTAGCCTTGGTCATACCGAGTGTATCCTCGGCATACTTTTCAATATCCGATGTTGAAAGCTTTGATTCAAGCTTCATCTGTGTCTGTGTATAAACGCTCTGTGCATTTGCAAGAGTTTCTTTAGCCGTAATAACTTCCTGATTAAGCTCGGTAAGTCTTACCTGTCCGACAATTATGATGCCGATTATGATTGTCGCTGCAGCACCGCTCACTGTTCCGAGAGCGATTTTAAACTTGTTATGTCTGCGGCGTCTGTTCTTCTGAAGTTCCTCCTTCGGAAGACTTACAACATTGTTTTTTCTTCTTTTTCTTTCCTGCTTTTTATGTACTTCTTCTTTTCTTTCAGGAGCGGCTGAACCCGGAACATAGTCGCTGCTGTCATCAAAAAGACTCAAATCATAAGCTGCATTTCTGTTTTCATAAGCCATTAAACGCACCTGATGCCTTTCTATATCAATTTCATAAAACACACATTTTTGCTTTATTTTCGATAAAACAAAAAAGTTTCAAACCTTTAATAAATTTATAAAATACACACAACACACAATCAATCCGATTTTATCGGACATATATTTCAAAGCCATACATTTTGTTATTAACAAACACGAAAGCACAATTGCTTGTGTCTGTAATAATCTTTACAACTTTGTTATATTTTACTACAAACAGGCAGCTTTGTCTATAGTCACAGAGAATTTTTTTTAAATTTTTTCGCATATTCTCAACTTTGCACTTCTTGCTCTCGGGTTGTTCCTCAATTCTGTTTCATTTGCACAAACCGGCTTTCTTACAACAAGCTTAGCCTTTGGCTTGTTTCCGCAAACACACACGGGAAAATCCTTTGGACAGGTACAGCCCTGACACCAAGATGCCATTTTCTGTTTTACGATCCTGTCCTCAAGCGAATGGAAGGTAATAACTGCAAGCCTTCCGCCGCTTCCGAGAAGTTCAAATGCACCGTCAAGACCTCTTTCAAGAACTCCGAGTTCATCGTTTACCGCAATTCTCAAAGCCTGAAAGCTTTTTCTCGCAGGATGTCCGTCACGGCGGACACGCTGTGGAACATTTTCTTTTATAATTTCCGCAAGCTCAAGGGTAGTTTCAATCGGCTTTTCGGCTCTTGCCTTTACGATTCCGTTTACAATTGCACCGGCAAATTTTTCTTCGCCGTAAACGCTGAGGATTCGTCTTAACTCACCTGCGGGGAGGGTGTTGACAAGCTCTGCGGCTGTTGTTCCGCTTTGGCTCATTCTCATATCGAGAGGTGCGTCCTCATGGAAGGAAAAACCCCTTTCGGCTGTATCAAGCTGATGAGAAGAAACGCCGATGTCAAGCAGAACACCGTCAACTCTGCCCACTCCTCTTGAATGAAGAAGGCTAACCATATCGGCAAAATTACCCTTGATAATTATTGAATTTTCGTTTTTCTTAAAACGCTCTGTCAGCGTCAGTATTGCATCGGGATCCTGATCAATCGAAATGAGCTTGCCCGTAGTAAGTCGACTGAGGATTTCACTGCTGTGACCGCCTCCGCCCGCTGTGCCGTCAACATAAATGCCGTTTTCCTTAACGGCAAGAGCGTCAACAGCCTGCTCAAGAAGGACAGGAATATGAGAAAATTCCATAACAACCTCCTTAAAGCTTTAACTCCTTGAGAGCAAGTGCAAGATTTTCATTCTGAGAAGCAACATAGTCCTCATAATTTTTCTTGCTCCAGATTTCGAGTCTGTTTGTCATACCGATAACTACCGCATCGCCTTCAATCTCGGCAAACTCACGCAGGGACTGCGGAATAATCACCCTGCCCTGTGCGTTGGGAGTAACCTCAACCGCAGTAGCGTTAAAGGTGTACTGAACAGCCATGGAGAGGTTTGCGGGAAGTGCAAGAATCTTCTCACACATTGCGTTGAACTGTTCGCTTGACATAACCTGAATGCACTTGTTGCCGAAGCCTCGTGCAAGATAGTATGTTTCGCCGAGCTGTTCACGGAACTTTGCGGGCAGTACAATTCTTCCTTTTGCATCAATAGAATGATTTGTCATTCCCGAAAACATCTGCCCACCTCCATACACTTTTCTTCAGAAACCGTCACTCTGTGGTTTTAAAAGTCACCGAATGACACCTTCTGACACCTTTTGTCTTATTATAAACCATAGGTGCAAAAAAATCAATATCAAAGTTACGAAAAAACAAATAATATTTACAAATCATTTCAAATGCTTTCAACTTTGAAACCATATTTTTTCGTAAAAGAATATTATACCCCAAAAAGCTGATTTTACAGAGGGTTTCACCCGTTCCATAGCAAAAACAGCAGTCTTAAAAATTACAAAACGCACCGCACGGGTTACAAAAGCCGACATTATTTTTATATTTTTCAACCGCAGATTCCGCAAGCATTCGTTTCAGTGTCATAATGTGACACAACACATACGATAAAAACGGCATAAAAAAAGAACAGGCTCATATTGAGTCTGTCCTTTATAAGCTAAATTTAAATCAGCCCTGCTTTTTCTGTGAGCTGACTATGTTTGCATGAGTCTTTCTGAGAGCCTCAAGCTGTGTTGCAACGCCCTCTTCCGTGCGTTTCATAATGCTGTCAACATACACATTCGCAGCTTTTCTGATTTCTGCCGATTTTTGCTTTGCATCGTCAACAATTTCCTTAGCCTTTGCCTGAGCCTCACGAACGAGCTCGTTCTGGTTAAGCATAGCCTTTTTGCGTTCCTCGGCACTTCTGATTATATTCTCTGATTCACGGTTAGCCTCGGCAAGAATCTGCTTTCTGTCAGCAACAATATTCTTTGCCTGTCTTACCTCTGCCGGCATAGCGTCCTGAATCTGATCGAGAATATCATAAATCTCATCACTGCTCACCATTACCTTGCCACCCGAAAACGGCATTGACTTAGCGGCACTGATAACATCCTGAAGCTGTAAAATCAAATCCTCAACTTTCATTTCTGTCCACTCCTTATATGTTTGGTTTAATCCACCTTTAATTAAAAAATCAAACGCTTATTTATTTTTCAGTCTTTCCACAATTCTGTCATGGATACACGCAGGAACAAAATTACTGATGTCACCGCCCATTGAGGCAATTTCACGAACCATGCTCGAGCTGAGATACATTGAATCCGCCTCAGCCGTTAAAAACAGGGTTTCAAGGTTCGGATTCAGCTTTTTGTTGGTGAGCGCCATCTGAAATTCATATTCAAAGTCAGTTACCGCTCTGAGTCCCTTAACAATTGCGTCCACACCGTGTTCCTCACAATACTGTGCAAGCAAGCCGTTGAAGCCTACTATTTCAACATTATTGAGATGCTCGGTAACTTCCTTCAAAAGTTCAATTCTCTCATCAATCGAAAAAATCGGCTTTTTTGAAGAATTGACAAGCACGCCCACGATTACACGGTCAAAAAGCTTTGACGCTCTCGTGATAACATCAAGGTGTCCGAGCGTTACGGGATCGAAACTTCCCGGACAAATCACTGTTTTGTTCATCTTTGAAAATCCTTATGTCTGAATGTAGTTATTTTTATTTTACCATAGCGATACTGTCTGTCAAGTACAAAATCACCGTAATTCGACAAAATTTCTTCGTCAAGAGGATTTTCCGCAATGATTACACCCGTATCGTTCATAGCCTCGGGAACAAGTTCAAGGGCATCCTGCAGCATTCCCGTTCTGTATGGCGGATCGAGAAATGCAATGTCAAAACGCTGTGAATTCATCGAAAGAAAGCTGTGAAAATCCATTGCAAAAACCTTTGCTGAGTTTTCAAGCTTAGTAGCCTTGAGGTTTCTTTTTACCGTTTCAAGCGATTTTTTTGCATTGTCAACAAAGCTTGCCGACTTTGCGCCTCTGCTCAAAGCCTCAATACCCATTTGTCCCGAGCCTGCAAAAAGGTCAAGAAAGTTTCTGCCCTCGGTTTCAAACTGTATAATCGAAAAAACAGCCTCTTTAATTCTGTCGGTTGTCGGTCTTACATCTTCACCCTCAAGGGTTTCGAGTCGTCTGCCTCTTGCGGAGCCTGTAATAACTCTCATAAAACGCACGCAGCCTTTCCGCCTGCAAAATCATAAAACAACACCGCAAGCAGGCATACGGCATTACCGAAAAGTTGAATTTCAAACAATTGTTTAAAACTGCAAATTTTAGTATAACACATTAAAAGATAATTTACAACAATATTTTACTCTGTTTTGTTTTCATCCTGCGGATGATAGTATTTATACACCGCAAGTGCGGCGTCCTTTGTCATTTTAGGAGCGTTTTCAAGCTCTGCAAGGTCTGCGGTTGAGATGTTTTCAATCGTTCTGAAATACTTAAGAAGCGACCTTGCTCTGACTTCGCCTATACCCTCAATGCCTGTAAGCGAGCTTTTGAATGTATTTTTACTTCGTCTTGAATGGTGATAGCCGATTGCAAAGCGGTGAACCTCGTCCTGCATTTTTGCGAGGAACGCAAACAGCGACCGTCCGGGACTGAGCGCAATTTCTCCGCCCTCGCCCGTTACGGCACGGGTTCTGTGCTTATCGTCCTTTACAAGACCGAACAGCGGAACATCAATATTCTTACTCTGCAAAACCTCTTTTACAGCCGCAACCTGACCTTTACCGCCGTCAAGCAGGATAAGGTCGGGCAATTTTCCAAAGCCCTCGTCCTCATCGGGATTTTTATAATATTCGTCAAATCGTCTTGTCAAAACTTCCGCCATGGATGCGTAGTCATCCTGTCCTTCAAAGCCTTTGATTTTAAACTTTCTGTAAGCCGATTTGAGCGGTTTGCCGTTTTTATAAACAATCATACCCGCAACATTTTCAGTGCCTGCAAGGTTTGAAATATCGTAGGATTCGATATATTCGGGCAGTTTTTTAAGTCCGAGCAAATCACGCAGTTCTTCAAGCACATTGTACTCACGAACGGTTGCGCCCTTTTTCTGTGCAAGGGTTTCTGCGGCATTCGATTTGCACATTGCCACAAGCTGCGCTCTGTCACCCCTCTGCGGAACCGTTATGCCGACCTTACTGCCGTGCTTTTGCGAGAGCCATTCGGCAATTTCTTCCATACCGTCAAATTCCCTGTCGATTGCAATGCTCTTTGGCACACTGTCACGCAGAGTGTAATATCGCAGTAAAAATTCTTCGGTTTCGGATTCACTTTCACCGCTGTCAAACACAAAGCTTTCACGGTCAAACAACCTTCCGCCTTCAAATCGAAATACCTGATAACAGGTTTTGCCGTCATCCGAAAAGCCTGCAATAACATCGCCGTCATCAATTTTTGTTGCAACAACCTTTTGCTTGTCGCTCATTTTGCGGACGGATTTTATTATATCTCTGATTGACGCCGCCCTTTCAAATTCAAGATTTTCTGCGGCTGTTTCCATTTCTTCGGTCAGCTTTTTGATTGAATTTGTTGAACCGCCACGCAAAAATTCAAGCGCACGGTTAAGATTTTCGTTGTAATCTTTAAGCATTACTCTGCCTGTACACGGAGCCATGCATTGCTTTATGTGGTAGTTAAGGCAAGGTCTGCCCTTTCCGCAATCTCTCGGAAACTGCCGGTTGCAGGTTGGGAGCATAAAGATTTTGTTGGCCTCCTCAACGGCATTTTTTACATAGTAACTGCTCTTGTACGGACCGATATATTCCGCTCCGTCATCCTTTTTCTGCAATGTATATGACAGCTTTTTCCAATCACCCGAGCTGATTCTTATATAGCTGTAGCCCTTGTCGTCTTTAAGCAGGATGTTATACTTCGGGGTGTGCTGTTTGATAAGGCTGCATTCAAGAATGAGCGCCTCAAACTCGCTGTCCGTGATGATATATTCAAAATCATCGACATTATCAACCATTCTGCGAACCTTTTCGGCATGGTTATTCTGCGAACCGAAGTATTGGCTGACTCTGTTTTTAAGAGCCTTTGCCTTGCCGATATATATAATTTTTCCGCTTTTATCGTGCATGATGTACACACCCGGCAACAAAGGAAGTGCCATTGCTTTTTTGCGAAGCTGTGACATTTTCGGATTCACAAAATCACCGCCTTTTACGATTTCAGATTAATTTGAGAGAAACAAAAAAGAGGCGGAAAAACCGCCCCTTGGTATTTTGTAAAATTTAAAGCTGATTATTCAGCAAAGCCTGACTCAACGAGAGAAACAAGACCCTCAACTGCTTCAGTTTCGTCAGAACCGTCAGCAATTACCTTAATAGTAGTGCCGCCGATAATTCCGAGGGACAACACACCGAGAAGACTTTTTGCATTTACACGACGCTCTTCCTTCTCTACCCAAATTGTTGACTTATACTCATTAGCCTTCTGAATAAAGAAAGTTGCCGGACGAGCGTGTAAACCGGCTTTATTCTGTACTAATACTTCCTTAACATACATTTTTAAAACCCTCTTTGCCTTTAAATTTTTAACCACCAATGCCTGCAAATTGCGGCTCAATTTAATATGTATTATAATCTTTTTTCCGAACAAGGTCAATACAATAAATTAATTTCGTGTTAATATGCACCTTGAGAGAATTTATTACCCTGTTTATTGTGCATTTTTACAAAATATTATATTTTCCCCGTAAACACACGGTATTTCATGTGTTTTTTCTTGTCTTATTTTATGTAAACACACCGATAATATACTGCAAAAATTACTTTTTGTTATATTCTTCAAGCATTTCGGGACGCTTGAGAGCAGTCACCTCTATGCTCTTTTCTTTTCTCCATTTTTCAATATTTGCATGGTGACCGCTCATAAGCACTTCGGGAACTTCTTTGCCTCTCCAGACTGACGGTTTTGTGTACTGCGGATACTCAAGAAGTCCGTTAAAATGGCTTTCCTCGGTAAAACATTCGTTGTTGGAAAGCACACCCGGAACCATTCTTGAAAGCGCATCAGCAAATACCATTGCGGGAATTTCTCCGCCCGTGAGAACATAGTCTCCGATTGAAATTTCTTCGTCAATAAACTCGTCAAGAAGTCTTTGGTCAACACCCTCGTAATGACCGCAGAGAATACAGATGTTTTCAACATCGGCAAGCTCACGAAGTCTTTGCTGTTTCAATGTTTTGCCCTGCGGTGACATATAGACAAAATGCGGTCTTTTGCCGATTTGTTTGCAGATATTCTCAAAGCAAAGAGCAATAGGTTCGGCTTTCATAAGCATTCCCATTCCGCCGCCGTAGGGAGTGTCGTCAACTCTTTTGTGCTTGTCAAAAGCGTAATCACGCAGTTGGTGACACACGATTTCAAGCACACCGCTTTTCTGTGCTCTGCCGATTATGCTTCCGTTTAAAACAGGCTCAAACATTTCGGGGAAAAGCGTTATAATATCAATCCTCATCGTCGAAAATTCCTTTCATGGGAACAATAAGAACATAGCCGTCATTAACATTGATTTCTTTTACAACATCGTCAATTACGGGAGCAAGGTATGTCTTGCCGTCGGCATCTTTGATTTCGTAAACATCGTTTGCGCCTGTACGCAAAACATCGGAAATTTTGCCGTAGACTCTGCCGTTGCCGGCATCCTTAACCTCAAGACCGATAAGATCCTGAACAAAGTGAACGCCCTCTGCAAGATTGATGTCGTCACGGTTGATATACACAACCTTGCCTCTGTATTTTTCGGCTGCCTCGATTGTGTCAACGCCCTTGATTTTTGCAAGAGCGATATTTTTGTGCGGACGGGATTTCACCTCGATGAACTCTGTTCCGTTTTCGTCAAGCCACAGCTTTTTAAAGGCACAGAGAAATTCGGGGGAATCACACCACGGATCAATTCTGACCTCACCTTTTATGCCGTGTGTACCCACGATCTTTCCCGAATCAAGAAACTGTTTTTTCATAATTACCTCAAATTTCACAAAATAAATTCAGTCGGATTTTACTTTAATTCAATGATTGTAACACCGTCTTCGCCCTCACCGAAAACACCGAGTCGCTGACTTTTGACGGATTTGTTTGTTTTAAGATACTTGTTGATTTCACGCTTAAGCACACCCGTGCCTTTGCCGTGAATAATCGTCATTTTGCTCACACCCGAAAGTACGGCATTGTCAATTGCCTTGTCAACAATATTGATTGCGTCGAAGGCGGTTTCACCACGGACATCAACCTCTGTTTCGGGACGGACATCCATTCTGCTCGGCACATTTCTTGTGCTTGAAAATCTGTCCTTTGCAGGCTTGTTGTTTGATTTGAGCAAACGAAGGTTCTTGATATCAACCCTCGTTTTGATTATGCCCGCCTGAACAAGCACAACACCGTCCTTGTTCGGCGGTGCAAGTACAGTTGCGTTTTTGTCGATATCGTAAATAAGAACCGTGTCACCGACTTTGAGCGGTCTTGGCAGCTTGTACTCCTCATCGGGAGTATTGCGAGCCTTGACAGGATCGGCATGAGCCTCCATCTTGTCAATATTTTTCTTTAGCTGTGTTCTTGCCTGAACGCTCATATCCTTGGCTTTTCTCGCCTTTTCAAGTTCTTCGGCAACTGCGTCGGCCTGCGCTCTTGTGCGTGAAATAATACGCTGAGCCTCCTGTCTTGCCTTTTCAATCTCACGCTCTGCACGCTGTTTTGCCTTCTGCATTTCGTTTTCTGCTTTCTGCTTTTCGGTATTAGCCTTTGCAGTAAGTCTGTTTGCGTTTTCGAGCTGTTTTTCAAGGCTTTGACGGCGCTTTTCAAGCTTTTCAACAACATCTTCAAACTGCCTGTTCTCGTTTGAAACGAGTTCGCTTGCTCGGCTGATTATTTCATCATCTATTCCGAGTCTTTTTGAAATTGCAAACGCATTACTCTTGCCGGGAACACCGATAAGAAGTCTGTAGGTCGGCTTTAGAGTTGCAACATCAAATTCGCAACTGCCGTTTTCAACTCCGGGAGTACGCAGAGCAAATTCCTTTAACTCCGCATAGTGGGTTGTTGAAGCGATTTTTGCGTGTTTGTCACGCAGTCTTTCAAGAATTGCAATTGCAAGAGCCGCACCCTCGACAGGGTCTGTTCCTGCGCCGAGCTCGTCAATAAGGCAAAGCGAGCCTGCGTTTGCAAGCTTTATAATCTGAACGATATTTGTCATATGTCCCGAAAAGGTTGACAACGACTGTTCAATGCTCTGTTCGTCACCGATATCCACAAGCACCCTTCTGAACACGGAAAGCTCGCTGTTGTCGGCACACGGAACGAGAAGTCCGCACATTGCCATGAGCGTGAGCAGACCGATTGTCTTTAAAGTTACGGTTTTACCGCCCGTGTTAGGACCTGTGATTACAAGCGTATCAAACTCTTTTCCGAGCATAACATCAACGGGAACAACCTTGTTTTTGTCGATGAGGGGATGACGAGCCTGTTTGAGCTCAATCATTCCCCTGTCGTTCATAATCGGCTTTGACGCTTTCATTGAATACGCAAGGTCGGCCTTTGCAAAAATCAAATTAAGCTGTGCAAGGTTCTTGTAGCTGTGGATAATGCTGTCGGCAAACTCGCCTGCATTTGCGGAAAGCTCAAAGAGGATTCTTTCAATCTCCTGTTCTTCCTTTGACTGCAAAAGCTTAATGTCATTATTTGCCTGAACAACGCCCATAGGCTCAATAAACACGGTTGCACCGCTTGACGAGGTGTCGTGTACAAGACCCGGAACATTGCCTCTGCATTCACTTCTTACGGGAACAACATATCTGCCGTCACGCTGTGTGACGATAGTATCCTGAAGATACTTTATGTATGTTGAGCTGTGAATAATTTTATCGAGTACCTCACGAGCCTTTGAGGAGGCTGTGCGGATTTTTCTTCTTATATCCGACAAAACAGGGCTTGCCTTATCGGAAATTTCCTCCTCGCTTATAATAGCCGAGGTGATTTTGTCCTCAAGAAACTTGTTGGAAACAAGTCCGCTGAAATAGCCGTCAAGAGAGCTTGCTCCTCCGCCTGAGCGTGAGTGCCACTCCTTGACCGTGCGGATTGTTCTGAGCGTTGATGCAACCGACAGGAGTTCGCCTGTGGTAAGGCAACCGCCTGCCTGTGCTCTGCGTAAATGTCCCGAACAATTTCCGGCACCGCCGAATGACGGAGCACCGAATCTTCCGCTTAACGCAACTGCGTCATCGGTTTGCTGTAGAAGCTGTTCAACCTTTTTCAGTTCAAACACGGGTTCGAGATTCAATGCCATTTCACGGGCGTCCTCAATCGAAGTCATTCCCGCAAGCCTTTCGAGAATTTTATCAAGTTCAAGTGTTTTGTAATGTCTGTTCATAATTCTACCAAATTCAATAATTGCAATTTTGTGTCAAATAATATTACAGTAAAACAACCGATTTATCGCATTGTTTGCAGGGGCGAACCGTGTTCGCCGATCAATTAGTGTTTAAACACTAATTGAATAGGTAATCACACAAAACTGCATTGTCTGATTAACTGCTTATTGTTTTGTAAAAAACAAGCGTTTTAAAGTCTTTTTCAAATCTGTATTTAAGATAACTTTCGCTCGCCGCATTCAGCACAACAAGGTCATCCTTCGGCAATGCAAACGAAAACAGCTTATCGTCATCGGCATAAACCGTGTGCCTTAGCGCCGTGAGCGTTCCCTCATTGAGAGCGATTGCAGGTTCCGACACATCCGTTCTGCAATCGGCACATTCAAGAGCGCCTATGCGTGGCAGAAAGTACATAAGCGGGGTAATGTATTCTCCGCATTCTCTGCACATTCTCAGGTCGGGCATATAACCCGCCATACTTGCAAGCCTCATTTCAAGACACGGCTTGATAAGGTCTGCACTGCGTTTGTTCTCTGACAAAAGGTAGAGCGAATTAAGCACAAGGCTCAGAAATGAGTCTGCCTTTTGCTCACGGGGACAAATTGTCAGAGCGAGTTCGCAAAAATACTGTGCAAGGCACATTTTTGTAACATCACTGCGGAGCTTTGAGAAAATGCAAATCGGCTGTGCCTCGCCGATTATGTAACTTTCCCGACCTTTATAAATTGTAAGTCGGGAATATGAGAGGAGAGATGCCGCCGCACATTTGCCGTTTTTGATGTTTTTTGCACCCTTTACAAATGCACGGATTACACCGTTTGACTTTGTGAGAGCAAAAACGAGCTTGTCCTGCTCACCGATATTCTGTTCCTTTATAATCAGTCCCTCTGTTCGGAATTTCATCGGTTTCCTCCCTGTTCACGGTGATTGCACCCGTGTCTTTGGCATCCTGAATACTTTTGTAGCGAATGTAATCAAGAACGCTTCCCGTGGTAAAGAATATTTGCCACGCACTCCAGTTATCCATAAAAACACCTCCGCAGTTAGTGTTTCACGGATGCCGTTTATTATATTATGAAAAATCTGACATTGTGTCAAATCGTGTACCCGAATCGCTTTTAATCGGATTATCAGTCAAAATTCTTTTCGTCATAGCCGAAATTCTGAAGAATCTGGGCACGGTTTCGCCAATCCTCTTTTACCTTTACCCATGTCTGTAGGAATACCCTGCAATCGAAAAACCTTTCGATATCCTGACGGGCAAATGTGCTGATTTTCTTGAGCATTGAGCCGTTTTTGCCGATAATAATACGCTTGTGGGTTTCTTTTTCACAGAAAATAGTAGCGTCAATATCAAGCATACCGTTATCCCTTGTTTTCATTTTTTCGATTACAACAGCCGTGCCGTGCGGAATTTCCCTGTCGCAAAGACGGAGTATTTTTTCACGGATAATTTCGGCAACAATAACTCTTTCGGGCTGGTCTGTAAGAGTATCGTCATCAAAGAAATGACCGCCCTCGCCTGCCTGCTTTTTAAGCTCGTCAAGAAGTTCGTTCATACCGTTGCCGTCCTGTGCACTCACGGGAACAACTGCGTCAAAATCGTAGAGCAGACTGTAACGGGCAATCTGTTTCATAAGTTCTTCTTTTTCTTTTAGAGTGTCAATCTTGTTGATTGCAAGGATTGCCGGCATTTCCATTGACTTGAACTTTTCAATAAGGTTAAGTTCTGTGTCACCCGGTTCTTTTCCTGCCTCAACAACGAGCATACAGCAGTCAACACCGCCCACGGATTCATTGACGGAACGCACCATATACTTGCCGAGAGAGGTTTTCGGCTTGTGCATACCCGGTGTATCAAAGAAAACAAGCTGATATTCGCCCTGAGTAAGCACGCCTGTGATTCTGTTGCGGGTAGTCTGCGGTTTGCTTGAAACAATTGCAATTTTCTGTCCCATAAGTCTGTTGAGAATTGAACTTTTGCCCACATTAGGTCTGCCGACAATGGCAATAAATGCGGATTTATCTTTATTATCTGTATTTAACATATTACCTCACTATACAAAAATCGGGGGCAAGCAAAATGCCGCCCCTTTGTTAACGTTTATCTTTTCTTTTAATGCCCAAAATTGCGTTCTTGATTTTTACGGGGCCTGCACATACAAAGACGGCAGAAATCACCGCAGATAAAATCAGCAAAACGAACATAACGGGATTGTTTGCAAAATACGAAAATATTTTTCCGATTATTTCAAAATCAAGGAAGAACAGCACCGCTGTAAACACAGCCGGAAATGACACGGCAAGCACGGCTGCGGCTGCAATGTCCTTGATAATCTTAACGGAAAAATCGTATCTGTCACAAAACAAATCACAAAGCTTTTCAACACAGGTGTTGACCATTTCAAGTGCAATTACAAGCGCACACAAAACGGCGAGCAACGCCCATTTTGCGGCAGAAAAATCGTAAAAGCAGCCGAAAACGAAAGCATAAAATGTCGCAACAAGGTGAAATCTCATATGACTTTCGCTTTTTATGGCAAAGCAAAAACCTCTGAATGCACTTTTAAAACTTTTGATTTGCTTTTTCATACCCCGTAATATAACTACTCTGTCAAGCCATATCGTCATCAACTATGTAGCTTGATGATGCAGGAAGACCGAGCTGTTCCATAACAAGCTCTTCTTTTTCTCTCATTCTTACCCTTTCAAGCTTTTCCATGTGATCATAGCCGAGAAGGTGCAGAACACTGTGAGCGGTAAGATAGCCAACCTCTCTCTGGAGGCTGTGGCCAAAGAGTTCTGCCTGATCTCTTGCCTTTTCCATAGAAATTACAACATCACCGAGAATCTGTGCGCCTGTTTCGGGATTGGTGTCATAAACACCGTTTTCGCCCATTGGGAAAGAAAGAACATCGGTTTCAATGTCCTTGTCACGATACTGCTTGTTAAGAGCCTTGATGCCCTCGTTATCCGTGAAAGTAACGCTGATTTCAGCAGAACCTTCAAATTTTTCAAGTCGCAGAACTGCGTTACAACAACGACGAACCAACATTCTGATACCTGTCGGAATCTTTACTGCTTTTTGTTTGTTTGTGATAATTACCCTGATTTTATTATGCTCTGCCATTCATGATCATCCTTTCATTATTTTTAACCCAATAGCGTGGGATATGTGAAAATTAAGTAAATTAATTTTTGGAGCCGTTGTTTTTGGAGCCGTTGTTTCGTAAATTATTTATGTCAGTGTTTTCAAATTTTGCATAAGCCTTGATGATATCCTGAACAAGGCGATGACGGACAACATCCTTTTCATCAAAGAAACAGGTGCCGATATCGTCAATGTTCTTGAGGATTTTGATGCAGTCTTTAAGACCGCTCTTTGCACCGTTCGGAAGGTCAATCTGCGTAATATCGCCCGTGATTACCATTTTTGAGTTAAATCCGAGTCGGGTAAGGAACATCTTCATCTGTTCCCTTGTCGTATTCTGAGCCTCGTCAAGAATTATAAAGCTGTCGTCAAGCGTTCTTCCTCGCATATATGCAAGCGGTGCAACCTCAATGTTACCTCTTTCAACATACTTTTGATATGTTTCCGCACCGAGCATATCAAACAATGCGTCATACAGGGGGCGAAGATACGGATCGACCTTGCTCTGCAAATCACCGGGCAGAAAACCGAGCTTTTCACCTGCCTCAACAGCAGGTCTTGTGAGAATTATTCGGTTAATCTGCTTGCTTCTGAAAGCCGTGACCGCCATTGCAACGGCAAGGTAGGTCTTGCCCGTACCGGCAGGACCGACGCCGATTGTGACGGTATTTTTCGCAATCTGCGAGCAGTAGCGCTTCTGACCGATGGTTTTCGGCTTAATAGGCTTTCCTTTTGAAGTAATACAGATGCAGTCGCCTGCAAGCTGCTCTATTTTGTCCTCACTGCCTTCATTGACAAGCGAAATGCAGTAGCGGATATTTTGCTCGGAAAGTGCTTCACCACGGTTGATGAACTGCAACAGGCTTTCAATAACCTTGCAGGCCTTCGATGTATTTTCGGCATCCCCCTCAACCTTAAGCTCACTGTCACGGCAGGTGACACGAACATTAAACTCCTTTTCAATCAGCTTAATATTTCCGTCAAAACTGCCAAAAAGTGCTACGGCATTTTCCATTCTGTCGATATTTATAATTTGTTCCGTAAAGCAAAACTCCCGTTTCTTCAATAATTCAAAACAATTATAACACATTTTACTTGAAAATGTACATTAAAAATAGCTTTTTTCACTAAAAAAATAATTTTTGTGAATTTTGACGAAAACTAAACTTCACATAGCCACTCATTTGTAAAGGATAGAAACACTTTTTTTGCTCTTTCGTAATTATACTCAAAATCGCATTACAATCGGCTTATTTTAGTTATCCAAATCTTCCGAAACTACCACAATATTGCCGTTTTTGTAATATAACTGTACAAATTTGATAACTTCCCGAAAATTAAAAATTTATCAAAATTACTCTCAGCCGTAAAATCGGCTTAAAATGCTTGACAAACGGGCAATTGTATATTATAATTCACAGGTGTAAAGAAATTTTCTTTACACGCAGACCAGAATCACGGGAGCTGTCAGGTATGGAAAAAAACATTGAAGTATCTCTCTTGTTTGATTTTTACGGCGAGCTTTTAAAGCCTTCGGGCAAAAAGGCGATTGACCTTTATTATAATGAAGATTTGTCGCTTGCAGAGGTTGCCGATGAAACAGGAATAACAAGACAGGGTGTGCGTGACAGTATCAAGCGCAGTGAGCAACAGCTTTTTGAGTTTGAAGAAAAGCTCGGTCTGTTCAAACAGTTCAGTAAGCTTGAGCAGGGGCTTGACGAAATTTCGGCTCTTGCACTTGAAATAAAAGAACTTTCACAGGATACACAAATCACAGAGCTTGCGGATGTTATCATCGAAAAATCAGGCTCGCTGAAAGATTAAAGGAGTTTTCATGGCATTTGAAGGACTTGCAGATAAGCTTGGCAATGCGTTCAAAAAACTGAAAAACAAAGGCAAGCTTTCTGAAAAAGATGTTAAGGAAGCAATGCGAGAGGTTCGACTCGCACTTCTTGAGGCCGATGTAAACTACAAGGTTGCAAAGGACTTTACAAACAAAGTAACAGAGCGTGCTGTCGGTCAGGATGTTATGCAAAGTCTTACTCCTGCACAGATGGTTGTTAAGATTGTTAACGAGGAGCTTACGAGCCTTATGGGCGGTGAGGACGCACGAATTGAGTTTGCGTCAAAGCCTCCGACAGTCATCATGATGTGCGGTCTTCAGGGTTCGGGTAAAACAACTCACACGGCAAAGCTTGCAAAAATGCTGAAAAAGCAGGGCAGAAATCCTCTGCTTGCCGCCTGTGACGTATATCGTCCCGCCGCTATCGACCAGTTGAAGGTTGTCGGTGAAAAGGCAGGCGTTCCTGTTTTTGAAATGGGAAAAGCAAATCCCGTTAAGATTGCAAAAGAGGCAATCAAGCGTGCAAAGGACTACGGCAACGATGTTGTTATTCTCGATACCGCAGGCCGACTTCATATTGATGAGGCTCTTATGGATGAGCTTAAAAACATCAAAAAAGAAGTTGAACCAAACGAAATTTTGCTTGTTATCGACTCGATGACAGGTCAGGACGCAGTTAATGTTGCGAAGAGCTTTAACGAACTTCTTGACATTACGGGTGTTATTCTCACAAAGCTTGACGGTGACACTCGAGGCGGTGCGGCGCTTTCGGTAAAGGCTGTTACAGGCAGACCTATTAAATTTGCAGGTACAGGCGAAAAGCTTGACGATATTGAGGTTTTCCACCCCGACAGAATGGCAAGCCGTATTCTCGGCATGGGTGATGTGCTTACTCTCATTGAGGACGCACAGAATAAAATGGATGCCGAAAAAGCCGAAGAAATGGCTCAGAAGATGATGAGCAACAAATTCGACTTTAACGATTTGTACGATCAGTTTGAGCAGGTCAAGAAAATGGGACCGCTCAAGGGCATTCTCTCAAAAATTCCGGGTGTCGGAAAACAGCTTGAGGGCGTTGACATTGACGACAGACAGATTGACTGGGTTCAGGCAATCATCCTCTCAATGACACCCGAAGAAAGAAGTCATCCGCACATTATGAACCCGTCAAGAAAGCGCAGAATTGCGGCAGGTTCGGGCAGAAGCATTGAAGAGGTCAACCGACTTATCAAGCAGATTGACCAGATGCAGAAAATGATGCGTCAGATGACAAAGGGCGGAAAAGGCTCTAAGAAAAGAAGAAAAATGAAAGGCCTTCCCGGACTCGGCGGTATGCCGATGAACGGCATGGGACCTGCAGGCGGAATGAGCGGACCGGACGGAATGCCTCCGTTCAAATAATTAACATTAATCAAACATTAAACAAAGTTTTTCATCCAATTACGGTTGGTGAATATAAATTAACAATTTTTATGAGGTGAACATTATGGCAGTAAAGATCAGACTTAGAAGAATGGGTTCAAAGAAGGCTCCTTTCTACAGAGTAGTAGTAGCAGATTCAAGATATCCGAGAAACGGCCGTTTCATTGAAGAAATCGGCACATATGATATTCTCAAGAAGCCCTCTGAGTTCAATGTTGACGCTGAAGCAGTTAAGAAGTGGATTGCTAACGGTGCTCAGCCAACAGACACAGTAAAGGCTCTTCTCAAGAAGAACGGCGTAATTGAATAATTGCGTTTCGGAAAGGACAAACAATGAAAGATTTACTTGCAGTTATCGCAAAGGGTCTTGTTGACGATCCCGATTCCGTATCAGTTGAAGCAGACGCTCCCAATGAAGAGGGAACAGTTGTTTACCACATTCATGTTGCAGAAAATGACATGGGCAGAATCATCGGTAAGCAGGGCAGAATTGCCAAGGCTATCCGCACAATTGCCCGCAGTGCCGCTATCCGCAGTGAAGAAAAAATCATGGTTGAAATCGACTGATTAACGGTCATAACCGAACAAAAGCCTCCCACCACGGGAGGCTTTTTTACACCCTATTAAATATCAAAAGGTAAAACTTCCTGTTTTGCCCACATCATTTTTGAAAAACATAATATAGTAAATCGGGATATAGTTAATCTTCCCGTCGGAAGTTACTGTTTTCTCGTTTGAAAGAACAAAGGCTTTCTTAATGTGATAATCCTTATTGCTTACAAATGTGTTCAATGCGCTGTGAACCGTGTAATCCTTTCCCGATTTCACCTCAATCGGAACAGCAGAAAGGCTGTCGTAATCATCAATAAGATAGTCAACCTCTCCCTTACTTCGATTATCATAATAGTAAAGTTTATAGCCGTGAGCCGCAAGTTCGCTTGCCACAACGCTTTCGTAAGCCGAACCGAGATTCACACTCGTTTCATCATCAAGCACGGCACGGATATTGTTGCCGTACAAAATTCCCGTCAGAATACCGACATCGTTCAGATAAAGCTTGAGCAGATTTTTGCCCGTTGATTCAATAAGCGGAAAAACGGGATTTGAAATTGCCTGAACATTAAGGGCGATCCCTGCACTTATCAAATACTCGAATTCATCCTGATAGTCGCTGAAACGCTTACCGCTTTTATTCTCAATATTTTTTGCAACAATCCTTTTCTTTTTGTTTTCCATATTTGACGGAATGAGGTCATAAACTCTGCGGATTTTAAGTTTGTTTTCATCATCGTATTTTGAAGCGTCTGCAGCATAATATTCGTGAATTTCGCTTTGTATCTCTCTGACGGACTGAATATTTCTCTCAGAAATATAGCTGTTAACCGCATCGGGCAATCCGCCGACAAGCAGATACTTTCTGAATAAATCCATCATCCTATTGTGCATGGATTCATCAAGAGATTCAAGATTTTCAAATTTTTTCTGCATAGCCGAAATAACAATTTCATTCATTCCGTTTGCATAGAGAAATTCCTCAAAATCAAGCGGAAACATACGCACTTTGCGAATACTGCCCATTGGAATTGAGGTAGTCTGTGACAGCGTTACACCCAAAAGCGAACCGCTTGCAATGAATGTAAATTTGCCGTCCTGTGACAAAAATTTGAGCAAAGTCAGCAGATGAGGATATGCCTGAATTTCGTCAATAAAAATCAAGGTATCGCTTTTCTTCCCCATTTTATTTCCTGCGAGCATACTCACCTGCAAGTAAAAATCTTCGACTGTTTTTGTGTTTTCAAAAAGTCGGTTGCCGAGGGAATCTTCAACCATATTTATTTCAATAAAATTTTTAAAAATCTTTTTGCCGACATAACGGATAATGTATGTTTTTCCGACCTGTCTTGCACCGTCTATGAGAAGAATTTTCTTTGAATCCGACTTCAAATGTTCTTCGATTACGGTTTCAATCTTTCTGTAAAGCATACCAATCCCACTTTTCAATAGATTTTCAGTATAGTTTTTTACACTTTTCAATAAGATTATACCATTTAAAGACACACTTTTCAATAGAATTTAGGGGTTAAAAACTACACTTTTCAATGAAAATTGAGGGGCAAAAGCTACACTTTTCAAATTATGAGCAGAAATTTGATGTAAAAAACACGGTGCAACCTATGTTTTATGGTTACACCGTACTTTATAAAATCTTTTAAATTCAGGCAACTTTACACTGTGATTATTTCATCAATTCTTCAAGTTGCGATTTATTATATTTACTCTTATAAATATCATAACCCGCCGTGTCAAGGTTTATATTTGCGTGCCTTTTGTCAGCCTGAACATAGACATCGTCACCCTTGACATATACCAAAATCCAAATGTCACGGCTGGTATCTTTCAGGTATGATAAAAGAAGAACATAACTCGGTTCAACATCTATCGAATCCACCTTATTATCAGATGTCATATATACCAAATCGTTAAATGACATCAACTTTTCGTTAAGGTTGTTTTTGTTTGATTTTGAAATAAGTTCATTAGTTTTGTAATCATAAAATTCAACTGAAAATTGGTTTGTATCTGCTGTCGGAGTAGTATCTGATAAAGCAGTTGTATCGGCTTCATCAGAAGTTTGAGCATTACTCGGTGCAACTTCACCGCCACAACCTGTAAATAAAACAGAAGTTGAGATAATAACTGCCAACAAGATAATCGAGATAATTTTTTTCATAATTAACATCCTATTGTGTTTTTGTCGGATTAATTATACACCTTGAATTTATTTTGTCAAGATATTCAAAGTAAAAAAATCAACCGCAAAGTTTTTCGCTCTGCGGTTGATTTTATTTTTATTAAGAATTACGCTTAATTGGCGTTTGCTGTTGTAAAGGTAAACTGACCGTCTGCGAAATCGCAGGTAACTACTGCGCCGTCCTTGACCTTGCCCTCAAGCATCTGCTCTGAAAGCGGATCTTCAATCTCGTTCTGTATTGCACGGCGGAGAGGTCTTGCACCGTAGTTTTCGTCAAAGCCCTTGTCGGCAATCTCGCTGATTGCGTTGTCTGTAAAGCTGATTTTAATATTCATCTTATCAAGACGGTTTTCAAGAGTTTTAAGCATCTTAACGGCAATCTGCTTGATTTCGTCCTTGTTGAGCTTGTTGAACACGATAATGTCGTCAACACGGTTCAAAAACTCAGGACGGAATACCTTGCGGAGTTCGCCTGTTACAAGCTCCTTGATGTCCTTTTTCTCGCTCTCTTCAGCATTCTCATTTTCGGAATTAAAACCGAGTGAGCTCTGCTTTTCGGTGATAAGTCTTGCGCCGACATTAGAGGTCATTATGATAATGGTGTTCTTAAAGTCAACCGTTCTGCCCTGTGAGTCGGTAAGTCTGCCGTCCTCAAGAATCTGGAGGAGCATATTGAATACATCGGGGTGAGCCTTTTCAATCTCATCAAAGAGTACAACCGAATACGGTTTTCTTCTTACCTTTTCGGTGAGCTGACCGCCCTCTTCAAAGCCTACATATCCGGGCGGTGAACCGATAAGCTTTGACACGGTGTGTTTCTCCATATATTCACTCATATCAAGACGGAGCATTGCATTTTCATCGCCGAACATTGCCTCTGCAAGAGCCTTGCAAAGTTCTGTTTTGCCGACACCAGTCGGACCGAGGAAGATAAACGAACCTACAGGTCTTTTCGGGTCTTTAAGACCTACTCTGCCTCGTCTGATAGCCTTTGCGATTGCAGTTACAGCCTCGCTCTGACCGATAACTCTTTCGTGGAGAACATTCTCCATGTTAAGAAGTCTTTCGCTTTCTTCCTTAGTAAGCTGAACAACAGGGATACCTGTCCATTCGGAAACAATCTTTGCGATATCCTCGGCAGTTACCTCGCCGCTGTTACCCTTCTGCTGTTCCTGCCACTTCTTCTTTGCATCGTCAAGCTTTGTCTGAAGTTCCTTCTGTTCATCACGAAGTCGTGCAGCCCTTTCAAAGTCCTGCTCGTTAATTGCGCTTGCCTTTTCTTTTTCATAGTCTGCAATTTCATCTTCAAGCTCCTTTACATTATCAGGAGAGGTAAGAGATGCAAGCCTTACCTTTGACGCACCCTCATCAATAAGGTCAATTGCCTTATCGGGGAGATAACGGTCTGCGATATATCTTGATGACAATGTTACTGCGGCATTGATTGCCTCATCGGTAATCTTAACCTTATGGTGCGCCTCGTAGCTGTCACGCAAGCCTTTGAGAATCTGTACAGCCTGTTCGGGAGTAGGCTCGCCAACCTTTACGGGCTGGAAACGACGCTCCAAAGCGGCATCTTTTTCAATATATTTTCTGTACTCGTTAAGAGTTGTTGCACCGATAACCTGAAAATCGCCTCTTGCAAGTGACGGTTTAAGGATATTTGCGGCGTCCGCACTGCCCTCTGCGGCACCTGCACCAACGATAGTATGAAGTTCATCAATGAAGAGGATAGTGTTCTTTGACTTTTTAACCTCGTCAATAGCCGCCTTGATTCTCTCCTCAAAGTCACCTCTGTACTTCGCACCTGCTACCATACCTGTGAGGTCAAGGCTGACAACTCGCTTGTCTTTAAGAATTTCAGGCACATTGCCCTTTGCAATTTCAAGTGCAAGTCCCTCTGCAACCGCAGTTTTACCTACACCGGGTTCACCGATAAGAACAGGATTGTTCTTTGTACGGCGGGAAAGAATCTGGATAACCCTCTGGATTTCCTTTTCTCTGCCGATTACAGGATCAATTTCACCGTTCTTTGCGGCTTGAGTAAGATCTCTGCCGAATTTATCAAGGGCCGAACCGCCTTTCTGTGAACCGTTCGGAGCGGATTCGTTTTCAAAACCGCCGAAACCTTCATCTGCACCGCCCTGCATACCTTTTGACACAGCCTGTGCAAGTCTTTCAACAGATACACCGAGTTCTTCAAGAAAAGCTACTGCGTAGCTGTCGCTCTCCGAAAGGATTGCAAGGAGCAAATGCTCTGTGCCTACATAGGTGTAGCCTGTTTTTGAAGAAATGATAACTGCGGCTCTCAAAACTCTCTTTGTACGGGGAGTAAAATCATCTGGAGTAAGCTCAACGAGCGACATTGTACCGTTAATGGATTCAAGCTTTTCACGGAGAGCATCTTCCGTTACTCCGCACTCATTAAGAGCGGTTGCGGCAACACCGCTGCCCTCTTTTACGAGTCCGTAGAGAATGTGTTCTGTACCGACATAGTTGTGGCGCATCTCCTCTGCACTTTCAATCGCAAGATTAAGCGCCTTGTTTGCTTTTTCTGTAAAACCTTTGAACTGATACATAAAATCATCACCCTTCCTTGTGGATAATGTATTAACTGCTTATTTTCTATGAAAGAGCCTCTCTTAAAATTTTTGCCCTTTCAATATCTCTTTCCTGTGCGGAAAGATTTTTTCCTGAGTTTACCATAAGCGTTGCAGGCTCAATTTTTTCCATAAGAGAGTCAACAACATCTGCGGTAACATCTTTTATCTGTCCCGACAAAATGCCGAAACGAACATTTGACAACAGCTTTAAAGCCTCGTCATGAGTCATAACCATTGCCGATTTCAACAAGCCTAAGCTTCTGCTTACGCTGTCCTGAATATCAATACTCTTCGCAAGTCTTTCTCTTGCCTGTTGTTCCTGAGAAACAAGCTGTTTTGTGATGTTCTCAAGATTTTCAATTGCGGCTTTTTCGGAGATACCGAGCGTTACCTGATTTGAAAGCTGATAAAGCGAACCGCTGGGTTCTGAGCCTTCACCGTAAGCACCACGGATTGTAAGTCCGAGCTTTGAAAGGTTGCCTGCAATTCTGCCGATTGTACGGCTCTTTTCAAGTGCCGGCAGATGGAGCATAACAGAGGCTCTCATGCCTGTGCCGAGGTTTGTAGGGCATTGTGTAAGATAACCGAGCTTGTCATCAAAAGCAAATTCAAGGTTTTCATCAAGCAGGGTGTCAAGCTTATCAGCTGTATCATATGCCTGTTCAAGCGACAAGCCGTCTGTGATAACCTGAAGTCTTATGTGATCTTCCTCGTTAATCATAATGCTCATGCTTTCATCCTTGCTCAACAGCAATGCTCTGCCCTCTGTTTCGCTGATGAATTCGGGACTTACAAGATGTCTTTCAACAAGTGACACACCCTGTGCCTCTGTCAAATCATCAAGCTTAATCAGATTGAAATCCGAGGCAATTGAGCTGTTGCTGTCCCTGATTGCACTTGTAACCTTTTCAATAACCTTTTTTCTGCCCTGTTCGGACAGTCGGCACGGAAACGGGTAATCTTTCAGGTTTCTTGCAAGTCTTACTCTGGTGGAAATTACTTCGTTACTCATAATTAAGCCTCCATTTCCTTAATCTGGTCTCTTAACTCTGCGGCATGTTCAAAATTCTGTTCCGAAATTGCCTTGTCGAGTTCCTTTTTAAGTGCCTTGATTTTATCTTTCTTTGTCATCTCGGCACTCTTTTCGGCTTTCTTTGTACCGAAACGGCTGTTCTTACCGCAATGGGTTGTGTTGCCGTGGATTCTTCTGATTGAAGGAAGAAGCTGGTCGCCGAAGATTTCGTAACATTTTGCACAGCCTACATGACCCGACTTTGCAATATCGGAATATGAGCTTCCGCAGAAGTCACAGCGTGTTGCCTGAGTTCTTGCGGGAAGGCTGTTGCCGAAGAAACTTCCGAGGAGTCCCGAAAATTCGTCCTCAAAGTTACCGAAGATGTTTGTGTATCCCATTTTCTTTGCACATTCACTGCACAAATCATATTCCTTAATTTCACCGTTGATAACGGTCTTTACATGAGTATTTGCATTGTTAGCACCGCATTTTTGACATTTCATAATAACTGCCTCCGTTCAAAATCAACTTAATGTGAGCAACATATTCTTGAACAAGTCCGCTCGCACGGCATCTCGTTTACTCTGTTCAACATTTGTAAGCGTTCTGTCGGACAACGCCGAGGCTATCAGCTTTGCCGATGTAAGCTCAATCATATCTCTTTGCAACATATTTTTGAGCATTGCCTCTGCACTTGCCTTGTCAAGTGTTGTTCCAATCGAATTTATTATATGCATAAGCGCCGTACCTCTATCCATCTTCACACGGCTTATTCGGATAAATCCGCCGCCGCCCCTACGGCTCTCTACAATGTAGCCTTTTTCGGGAGTGAATCGGGAGGTTATAACATAATTGATTTGGCTCGGTACACATCCGAGGTTGCCGGCGAGTTCGTTTCGCTGAATCTCCGCACTGCCGTTTTCACGGTCAAGCATCTCTATAATGTACTGTGCCACCAAATCGCTCATTCTCATTTTGGTCGCCTCTTTTCATTTGTTTGACTACATTATAATATCAAGGTCAGAGAAAGTCAAAGTCAATTAAAGTCAAAAATTAAAGCATAAGCTTTGAAATTCTCACGAATTCTCGCTTATGCTCTCGTTTCCTAATATTTTAAAATATTTTTTGACTTTTTCTGACTTTCGATTTTTATCCGATAAAGTCTGACTTTTCAAGCAATTTGACCTTACATAATCACATTAACCGTGTAATCAACATCGTAAATTTCACCGTCAAACCAATTTATAAAACCTATGTAGATGCAGATTTTGTCATCATGTTTATTCATATCACGAACAACCTTAAAGCACTCCGACCAACCCGAAAAGCGTTCAAGTCTTTTGACTGTATCAACATCGGCATTGCCGTTTACAAACACACACATTGCAAGGTGACGGGTTGACGATAACATTCTTACAAAATCGAGGAACATCATATTAACCTCATCGCCCGAACATTCAATTTTAAGAGCGTCTTCCTCGATTTTGTTTCCGAAAAAATCAAGCACATTGTCAAACGCTGAATCAAAGTCATCGGTTTCAGCGTTCTTTAGTCCCTGCGAAAACTTGTAAATTGCGGTAGATGCATAAATTCTCTTAATTTTTTCAATCGTCACGGCAATCACCTTCTCGGTATCGTTACTTTTATTATTATACATTATATAAGCAAATTTGACAACAAGTATGTTATTCGGGCGGTTCAATACAATTTTTGTAATAAAAGCATTTGAAATTAAACAAAAATTTTGTGTTTTCCGATTGACAATTGTACAGAAATATTGTATTATATAATTGTACTAATGAATTAGTTCAATTACTTGATAAGGAGCGTGATTTTATGTTGAAGTTTATCTTATATATGTTACTTGCCGTTGTAATTCTCAGCGGAGGTATCTTTAAAACCTTTGCGATAAACTATGGTATTTCAAAATACCTCTCAAAAAAGCCATATAAGGGCGATTTTGAATTCAAAAAAGTTGCGTTACATACTTTGAAAACGAACTATATTTTGTTGGCATTAGTTGTTCTGATCGTTTTAGGTATAACGCTTTGCAGTGCATCCAGTTACATTAATATAGTAGAAAATTTAGTAGAATTGATTTTAGGATTTTTTATTGCACTTACAATGTCTCTTTTAGGTCCATGGTACAATGCAATCGATAATGAGTACGGTGCGTATGTTATACCTTTCTTTATTTTAGTTATTCTAAGCATTCCAATGCTGTTTCTTATCAATTACAAATTCGTTTACAAAGATTTTGAAGTTTCTAAAAATAAGAAAATGAAACTTTCGTTTTTCACAGCACTTGCAAACGCACCGTATGAATTGTTAATACCATACGGTCAGTTTGGAACGATGATTTCCAAAAGTATGATTTAATGTTAAGGAGGTTTGGTTTATGTTTAACTCGACATTTATGTTCAACACAACATTTGATCCGCAATATACTTTTGTTATCCTGTTTATTAACATAATTGCATCTGTACTTTTTACATCTGTTACAGTTTTCATTGCTATGAATTATGCAAAAAGAAAAGCCTGTATGGAAAACATAACACTTATAACAGGAAAAAATTACATAACAGTAGTTCTGATTTTTTCAGTTATAAACTGTATTGCTTCATTTGCCTCTTTTATGTCTATGTATGCTACTTATTATTTTACATACATACCTGTTTGTTCGATTTTTACAGTTTTATCCGCTTTGGTTGAATATTTCATTGCAAGAACCGTAGTATTCAAAAAGTTTTCGTTTGATAAAAAAGAAAAGAATAAACGAGCTTTATCCTTTATTTGCATTTGCGCACCGTACTATATTTTTATTGTCAATGCACCGTTATTTTTATACCCAATTGCTTTCACACTCGACCCCTGTTGATTTTAACGAAGTGATATTATGAATGAAAACTCAAATCCCGAAATCTTAATCACTATAATTATTTTATCTGTACTTCTTGCCATACTTTCTGTTACAACAGCATTTTGCCATACGGAAAGAAGTGCGGGTTACAAAAACAAAGTAAACATCGGCAAAAAGAATCACATAATAATTTACCCGATATTTTTTGTTTTGCATATGACAGCAATACTGCTTTTTAATCTTCCGTTTCCTGATTTAACTTGCTATCTTTCATTCAGCATAGGAAGTATTGTTTTTATATTTTTGATTCAAGCTGTTATTGCTTATTTTACGATGTTTAAAAAGTTTGAATGCGATACGGGTACAAAAGTCGGCAAATCAATTGTTTTTTCGCTCATTTCAACACCATTCTACAGTATCCTTTTTGGTGTGGCTTTTGCATTCTTAACCGCCGTTATAAATGCACCGTGGCACCTGTTTATTCCATATGCACTTTTCATAAAGATGATTTTCTTTTAAGGAGAGATGATTTATGCTTAACTCGGCAACTCTTACCACTATTTTAGTAAACATTCTTGCGGCTTTATTTTTTACTTGTATCACAATCTGCATTGCTACACATTTTGCCAAGAAAAAAGCTAATGAAGCAGATAAAAAACTTATAAACAACAAATGTTACGGAATAATAGCTGTTATTTTTACAATTATAAACTTTATTGCGTCATTCACCGCAATAGCTGTTGCATATGTTGCAGACTCGACTGATTACTACCACATCTCAATCCCAAAATTTTCTTATTTATCTTTAATATTGGTGGCAGGCATAATTGAATTTCTTGTTGTCAAAGCAATAGTATTCAAGAAAATTTCCTGTTCAAAAAAAGAAAGAGCCAAACAGGCTGCAATTTTTGCGGCAATATGTACTCCATACTATATTATTGCCGCCAACTTACCGATAATTATGTATATGGTCGCAGTAGCTCTCGACCCCTGCTGATTTTAACGAAGTGATATTATGAAAAACATAAAAAACGGTGAGCAGATGCCCACCGTTTTTGTGTTTAGCTTTTTAAATTTGAAATTAGTCTGAAGATAATCAAGCTTTTAAAATTAAAATATTTAACCTCAGTTACGAGAAATTAAACTAAAACAATAAAAATTCAATTAATTATTCAGCTGCTTTTCTTTTTGCAAAACATTCGCTGCAATAGTAGCTTTTGCCTTCAACAGGCTTGAAAGGAATCTTTGCAATTCCGCCGCATTCAGCGCAAACGGTTTCAAAGAATTCTCTCTCTGTCTTGGCAGCATTTTTACGAGCCTGTCTGCAAGCCTTGCAACGCTGCGGTTCGTTTGTGAAACCCTTTTCAGCGTAAAATTCCTGCTCTCCTGCAGTAAAAACAAATTCGTTTCCGCATTCTTTGCAGACAAGTGTCTTATCTTCGTACATTGGTATTTACCTCTCTTTTTCTACCTCTCGGAGGTTAGTTTGTTGCCCCGTGCGGAGTTGCACCGCAATACTGTTAAGGACAAATATTAAATTTCGATTCACCGCTCAGCCGACATTCAGACCGCCGTGAACCTTTTTTCTTGCTCTTTGCAAGGCATTGTCAACCGCCTTTTCGGTTACGGAAAGCTTTTCTGCAATTTCCTTATAGCTCAAGCCGTTGCCATAAAGCATAAGAACATCGTATTCGGACTTTGACAGCACACTTTGAAGTCGCAACAGCAACTGGTCAAGCTGTTCTCTGCACATCAAAAGTTCTTCGGGAGTTTTGGCGGAATCTTCAATCGACTCGCCCACATCGTCCATCGGAACAATGCTTGATGAGGGAATGGCTTTTTTCTGTTCTCCCCGTCTGATTATCGAAATAAATCTTCTTTCAACAACAACCGACATATAGCTTTTAAAGCTTGCACCGACGTTTTGGTCAAAGGCTTTGCAGGAACAAAGCAGTCCCACAAGTCCTTCCTGAACAAAGTCATTGTGTTCATAACCCTCTGCCGAAAACTTTCGTGCAATTATGCTGATTGTGTCAAGATATCTTACGACAAGCTCATCAAAAGCACGGTCATCACCAAGACTCACAAAATTTGCAAGCTGTGCGTCGGATAAAGTACCGTAGGATTTTTGCAATTCGGTCATAACCTGCCCCTAATACTTATTCTTATACGCTTAATAGTATAACAAAAACGCACAAATGTCAACAACCCGAATGCAATTTCTGTAATATTGCATTATGATATGGAAATTATTTGTGCAAAATAGCTGAAATAAAGTCGAAATTACATACATTATGAAACTTGTTAAGAGAAGCAGAAAATGTTATACTTTATATTATTAATTTATTACGATTTTTATTTATCGGTTCGGGGGAATTTTTATGGTTGTTACCTGCAACAGTTTTGGCGTGAGCGGTATGGACGGCTACAAGGTTGAGCTTGAGGCGTCAATGTACAACGGCACACGGGAATTTGATATGGTCGGTCTGCCCGACGCCGCCGTGCGTGAGAGCAAGGACAGGGTTCTCAGTGCATTAAAGAACTGCGGATTCAGATATCCTGCCGCACATATGACCGTGAACCTTGCCCCTGCCGATATCAAAAAAGAAGGGCCTATTTACGATTTGCCGATTGCGGTTGCAATTCTTATACTGCTCAATCAGATTAAGAGCAACATCTCCGACTGCGCATTCATCGGCGAGCTTTCGCTTTCGGGAGAAGTCAGAGGAATCAACGGAGTTCTGCCCATGGTAATCAAAGCGAAGGAATGCGGTATAAAGAAAATTTATGTTCCAAAAGCCAACGCAAGCGAGGGTGCTGTTGTTGACGGAATTGAAGTGTATGGTATTGACAACATTCTTCAACTGAAAGATTATCTCAATCACATTCTCGAACCTGTACCCGCAAAGCCGAATACACATTCTCCAACGGAAGAACGGGACTACATTCCGGATTTTTCCCAGGTGAAGGGTCAGTTTGAGGTGAAGCGTGCGCTTGAAATTGCCGCTGCCGGCGGTCATAATATTCTGCTCATAGGCCCTCCGGGTTCGGGCAAAAGTATGCTTGCAAAACGAGTTCCGTCAATTCTGCCTGATATGAGCTTTGACGAAATGATTGAAACGACAAAAATCCACTCAATTGCAGGAACGCTAAAGCATGACGGACTTATCACAACACGGCCGTTCCGTTCGCCTCACCACACGGTAACGCCCGTAGGACTCGGCGGAGGAGGTACGGGAACTATCAGACCGGGTGAAGTTTCACTTGCAAACAACGGTGTGCTGTTCCTTGACGAGCTGCCCGAATTTTCAAGGACGGCGCTTGAGGTACTCCGTCAGCCGATTGAGGACGGCTCTATCACAATTTCAAGAGCAGGTCAGAAATGCACCTACCCGTGTTCGATTATGGTGGTTGCCGCAATGAACCCATGTCCGTGCGGATATTACGGTGATCCGACAAGAAAATGCACCTGTTCGGAACAGAAGATAAAACGCTACCTCAACCGCATTTCGGGACCGCTTCTCGACCGTTTTGATATCCATGTAGAAGTGCCTGCCGTGAAATTTGAAGAACTGCGTGACGCTTCATCTGCCGAATGTTCAGCCGACATCAAAAAGAGAGCCGACAGAGCAAGAGAAATTCAGCGTGAAAGATTTAAGGGTAGTAAAACAACCTGCAACGCAAAAATTAACGCAGAGCAGTTTGAAAAGGTCTGCATAATTGATAAAGAGGCTGAAAAGACGCTCAAAGACGCTTTTGAAAGTCTTGGACTTACCGCAAGAGCGTATGACAGGGTTTTGAAAGTTGCAAGAACCATTGCCGATTTGGACGAGTCGGAAATAATCCGCTCCGAGCATGTTCTTGAGGCGGTTCAATACCGCAGTCTTGACCGCAAATATTGGGCAAAATAAGACCTATACCTTACACAAAAATTAAAAATATCACTTTTAAAAAGTACGGCTTTATGCTATACTACTATAGTGTGACATCAAAGCGATGTTGCAGTTTCATGACACAGGAGGTTTTTTATAATGGAAATTACAAAGAATTCAATAATCGGTGATGTTCTTGATCAGTACCCCGACACAGCAGAGCTTTTCTTCAGCATCGGTATGCACTGCCTTGGCTGTCCTGCATCACGAGGCGAAACGATTGAAGAAGCTTGTATGGTACACGGTGCAGACGCAGACGCACTCGTTGCAGACCTTAACAAAGCAATTGCATAATGAACGGCGCATCTGATTTTTCGCTTGATAACCGTCTTGCGCTTTGTGCGGACTTTGTGCGTGACGGAGCAAAAGTTGCCGATATCGGCACAGACCATGCCTATCTTCCGGTGTGGCTGTGCCGTATTGGCAGATGCGACACAGCGATTGCCGCAGACATCAACCCCCTGCCCCTTGAACGGGGAATTGAAACAATTAACAACAGCGGTCTTAACAATCGAATTGAAGCAAGACTTTCAAACGGTCTTGAAAAAATTTCGGGCGATGAGGCTGATGACATAGTAATTGCAGGAATGGGCGGAGAACTCATTTCGCAGATTATCGAAAACTGGGAGTATTCAAAGGACAGGTCAAAGCACTTTATTCTTCAGCCTATGACCAAAAGTGAAGAGCTTATGCGTTGGCTGTTTGCAAACGGTTTCAGCGTTATCAAGCGTGACTGCTGTACTGCCGCAAACAAGTGCTACACGGTAATTCTTGCCGAATACAGCGGTGAGGTTCGCACGGTATCCGAAAGCGACCTTTTTCTTTACGGGCTTGATCCGAAAAACAACTCCATGCACCGCAGATTTATTGAAGGCTGTGTGCGCAGACTTTTAAAACAGGCTAAGGGCAACCCTGTCTGTGCCGAAACCGCACGCATTCTTGAGGAGAGCTTTAAGTGAAAACCATAAACGATATACTTAATTTTTTTGAAGAATTTGCGCCCTGTGCAACTCAGATGAGTTTTGACAACGCAGGGCTTATTGTGGGCGACAAATACACAGCCGTAAGCCGTGTGCTTGTCGCTCTTGACATTACGGAAGATGTTGTGAATGAGGCGGAAAGTCTGGGATGTGAGCTGATTATCAGTCATCATCCCGTAATTTTTGCCCCTATAAAAAGGCTTTCGCCTTCTTCCGTTCCCTATCTGCTTGCACAAAAGGGCATTTCCGCCGTTTGTATGCACACCAACCTTGATCTCGGAGAAAAGTTCGGAGTAAACATCTGCCTTGCAGACGCACTCGGAGTCAAAAACCCCGTGCTGTCGGGGCTTGGCGAGTGTATGTTCACGGGCGAGCTTGAAAGCGAAACCGATATTCACGATTTTGCAAAGCTTGCAAAGAAAAATCTTGACTGCAAGGGACTTCGCTACACCGACATTAAAGACAGGGTTAAAAAGGTTGCCGTATCGTCGGGTGCAGGCGGTTCAAATGTGTTTGATGCGGCTTTGGCGGGTGTTGATGTGCTTGTCACGGGAGAAATCAAGCACCATGAGATTATCGCCGCAAATTCACTCGGAATTGACATTATTGACGCAGGTCACTTCAAAAGTGAAGATATTGTAATTTTACCGCTTGTAAACAAGCTTTCAAAAGAATTTTCCGAGATTATTTTTACAAAATCGCAATCCTGTGACGATATGATTAAATTTATTTAACCTGTAAGCATCATTATCAAAATATTTGTTGCATAATTTGTTACAATTTGATATAATGATACGGTAAATTACTATATGTGGTAGTGCGCCGTCTGTACGCACCGCAAAATGAGGTATTATGAGAATCAGAAAAAAGAAATGGGCAGAACCGGAGCTTTCCGTTTGCAATTTTTATGTAAAGAATCCAGAAGAAAACGCCGGAAAATGGATGCAGGCTTTCAAAAAGGAACAGCCGTTGTATCTTGAAATCGGCTGCGGCAAGGGCGGTTTTGCGGGACAGCTTGCGCTTAAAAATCCCGACAAAAACATTATCGCACTTGACATCAAGGTTGATATGCTCGGCGTCGGCAGAAGAACAATTGTAAAGCTTTTTGAGGACGCAGGCAAAACGCAGGATGATATTACAAATCTTTTACTTGTAAAGTACAATGTTGAAATGCTTGACAAAATCATTACGGCTGACGATAAGATTGACAGACTTTTCATCAACTTCTGCAATCCGTGGCCGAGAGCAAAGCACAAAAAGCGCAGACTTACATACTACAAAAAGCTTGAAATGTACAAAACATTCTTGAAGCCGGACAGCGAAATCCGTTTCAAAACCGATGATGACGAACTGTTTGACGAAAGTCTTGAATACTTTGAGCAGAGCGGATATGAAATTTTGTATCTCACCCGTGATTTGCACGCAAGCGATGTTACCGATAATATTGAAACAGAGCATGAAAAAATGTTCTCCGAAGAGGGCATAAAAATCAAGTATCTTATTGCAAGACAAAAGCCTTGACAGCCCCATAAATAAAGACGGGAGGGATTTTTGTGAAGATTAAAAAGCTGATTTCGGCTTTGGTTCTCGGTTCAATGCTTGTCGGTTTGAGCGGTTGCAACATCACGGATTTCAGCGCAGAAAATCTTCTTCGTCCTCCTAAGGCAGTCGGAGATGAGGCTGAAATTGAACAGCTTATTGCCAAAACGGCTGACAGCGGTTATACGCTGAAATATCCTAAAAACGGAAAATTCCGCAGTGCAATCATCATGACCGACCTTGACGGAAACGACAGCAACGAGGCTGTTGCGTTTTTTCGCAACAGTGCCGAAACTTCTTCGGTTCATATGCTTGTCATGTACTCAAAAGACAATTCGTGGGAAATTGCGTCCGACAATATCTTTGAAACCACCGATATTGACAGCGTTGACTTTGCGGATTTAACCGGCAACGGAAAGGCTGAAATCATCGTTAATTCAACAACCTACACTCCGAATGTCGGCAAGCTTTCCTGCTACTCCTACTCGGAAGGCAAGACAAACGAAGTGGGTTCGGGACAAAGCTGTTCAAGCTTTGTTACGGGGGATTTTGACAATGACGGAACAAGCGAGATTATGTCGCTTGTTCTCTACACAACCGAAAACGAGGCTCTTGCGTCAATGCTTGATTACAACGAGGACAGCAAAAGCCTGTATGCCAAAGCAATGGCAAACATGGATCCGAATGTTGTAAAGTACAAGAATATTGCCGTTACAAAGCTTGATAACGATATTACGGGAATTGTCGTTGACGGAACTTCCGCAAATGAGGTTACGAACACACAGGTTATTTTTTACAGCCGTGACCTTGCAATTCTGCGTAATCCTCTTTTTAAAGAAAAAGCAAAAAATATAACCCGTCGTTCATCGCAGATCATCTGTTCGGACATTGACAAGGACGGAAAGCTTGAAATTCCCGTTACGCTTGATCTGCCGAAACAGAGCGGTGACAGCAAAAATATTTATGCCGACAAAATCATTTGGAACAGCTTTGACACACCCAAGGAGGCGCTTGTTGCAAAACAGGCGGTAATCATAAATTACGATTATATGTTTATGATGAACTATGCCGATAAGTGGAGTGAAAACAAGGTTACGGCAATTACCGACCTTGAAAGCGAAACCACCTCATTCTATGCATGGAACGGCACTAAGCTTGACACGGAGCTTTTTGAAATAAAAGTGTTCCCCGTCAGCGAATGGGAATCGGGCAAATCGGACGATTTTACGCTGATTACAAAAGACGATAAATATGCATACACATTTAATAATATAAATCCCGACACACAGATTTCGCTAAGTGATGACGAAATCAAGACAGGTTTTTCCACACTTGATCAGTCGGGAATCTGATCACAGCAACGGAGGTTTTGATATGAAAAAAATTCTTGTTTGTGAGGATGAAGCGGCAATTCGTGACTTTGTCGTTATCAATCTTACAAGGGCAGGCTACGATGTAGTTGAGGCAGACTGCGGCGAGGCGGCTTTGCAGAAATATGAAGAAAACAACGGTGATTTTGATGTTGCGATTCTTGATGTTATGATGCCGGGTATTGACGGTTTTCAGGTTTGTAAGGAGCTGAGAAACCGCAACGGCGGAATCGGAATTATTATGCTTTCGGCAAAAACTCAGGAAATGGACAAGGTAACAGGACTTATGCTCGGTGCAGACGACTATGTTACAAAGCCTTTCTCACCGAGTGAGCTTCTTGCAAGAGTTGATTCACTCTACAGAAGAGTTGCGCTTGCACAGTCACATTCCGAAAACAACTTCAAAGAAGAGCTTAAATCGGGCGAGTTCACACTCAATCTTCGCAACCGTGCGCTTATGAAGAGCGGAAAGATGATTGAACTCACACAGGTTGAATTCCAGATTATGGAGTACTTCTTCTCGAATCCGGGTGTTGCTCTTGACAGAATCGACATTCTCAACCATGTATGGGGAGATGCTTATGTCGGCGAGGATAAAATTGTCGATGTTAATATCCGCAGACTCAGAATGAAGGTTGAGGACGAACCTTCAAATCCTAAACATATCATCACGGTTTGGGGACTCGGCTACAAGTGGGATTCAGGCGAATAACTTTGCAGAACAGCCTGCATAAAATTTATACAATCTAAAGAAGGAGGGCGGCAACAATTTTTAAGGGTATTTCAAAAAGATGGATGCTCAACACATTGAGTGTTATACTGACAATCATAATCCTTATTGTTGTCAGCCTTATTTTCATTGTTACATATATTTTTCAAAACAGCGTTGAACAGAACCTGAACACAACAAGCAGCGAACTTTCACTTGTCTTTTCGGGATTTCAGAGCGACAGTTCAACCTCGTTTACGGCGTCTGCCCGTGATTATGTTGAAAACTTTGACAAAAAAGAAGAAATGGAGGTTCTTGTAATCAATTCCTCCGGCAGAGTTGTCATGACTTCAACAGGATTCACCCCCGATGACAACGAGCAGATTCCCGATTTTAATGATGCACTCTCAAACGAAAACGGCTGTGCATATTGGAACGGCAAGCTTTCATCGAACGAAAGTGCAATGAGCCTGACAAGAATCATCACCAACGAAAACGGAACCTGCGTAGGTGCGGTAAGATACATTGTTTCAATGGAACAGGTCAACACGGCAATTGTGCTTGTTTCTGCGGCAGTTATTGCGTGCGGTCTTGTTATCATCGCCCTTGTAATATTGTCGGGACTTATGTTTATCCGTTCAATCGTTACCCCGATAAGAAAACTTTCGGAGATTTCAAGCAAGATTGCCCACGGCGATTTTTCACAGGCAAAAAAGATTGAGTACAAATACGATGATGAAATCGGCGACCTCTGCGATGCAATAAGCGATATGGCTCTTGATTTGCAGACAGCCGATCAGATGAAAAACGATTTTATTTCACGAGTATCACACGAGTTGCGTACTCCGCTTACGGCGATTAAGGGCTGGGCTGAAACAATGCAGCTTTCCGAAAGAGGAAAGCTTGACCGCAAAACCTTTGACCGTGGTATGGGAGTTATTATCAGCGAAAGCTCACGCCTTACAAGCATTGTAGAAGAGCTTCTTGACTTCAGCCGTATTCAGAGCGGAAGAATGAAGCTCATCAAGGAAAAGCTTGACATTCTTGCCGAATTTGACGATGCGGTTTACTTCTTAAAGGAAAGAGCCGTTACAGAAGGCAAGCATCTTCTTTATGATGAACCCGAGGTTGTTTATCCTGCCGTTTACGGCGATAAAAACAGGCTCAAGCAGGTTTTTCTCAATGTGCTTGACAATGCGTTGAAATACACACCAAAGGGCGGTGTTGTTGCCGCTCAGGTAATCTACAGCAAAGATGAACCCGATATTATCAAGATTGTAATAACCGACACGGGTTGCGGAATTTCTGCCGAGGATCTTCCAAAGGTTAAGGAAAAATTCTACAAAGCAAACCAGACTGTCGGCGGTTCGGGAATCGGACTTGCGGTTGCCGATGAGATTATGAACCTCCACAACGGTTCACTTGATATCGAAAGCGGAGAGGGTGTCGGCACAACCGTAACGCTCACCTTCCCTGTATATAAAGAGGGCAGTGAAAACTCACTTCCCGAAAACATTAAGCTTTAATCTTATTTCTCTGTGCAGCCTAATACAGAAAGGAACAGCTAATGGCTAAAAATACTACTAAAAAAATCACCTCAATCGGCGGCAGCGCCCTGATTGAAGGCATTATGATGAGAGGTCCGAAACGCACAACCGTGTGTGTTCGTACCGCACCCGACAAGATTTACAGCGAGGATATAAGCATAAACACAATTCCCTCAAAATGTAAACTTTTCAAGCTTCCGTTTTTAAGAGGAATCGCAGGTCTTATTGACTCAATGCGACTTTCCTACAAAGCGCTTATGCTCTCTGCCGATAAGGCAATTGAATCAACCGAAATCGAAGAAGAACCGTCAAAGTTTGAAAAATGGCTTGACGATAAATTCGGCGACAAGCTTGTTAAGGTTATGATGGTAATTGCGTCAATCCTCGGTGTTGCGCTTGCCGTGGGACTTTTCTTCTTTGTCCCCTCTTTCCTGTTTGACCTCAGTGCAAATGTTGTGCCGGCTTTCAAGGGTGACGGCGGAAACGCTGTTTTCTGGAAGTCTGTTTTTGAGGGTGTTCTCAAGATTATTCTTTTCTTACTTTATATTATAGTATGTTCACAAATGACAGAAATGAAAAGGGTGTTTATGTACCACGGTGCCGAGCACAAGACAATTTTCTGTTACGAAAACGAAGAAGAACTCACAGTTGAAAATGTTAAAAAGCAGAGCCGTTTTCACCCGAGATGCGGAACAAGCTTTATGGTTCTTATGCTGATTGTTGGCATCCTTGTCGGTCTTTTCGTTCCTGTTGCACCTTTCGGCATCGGATTTTTAAGACCTGTATTCAAGATTCTTCTTCTCCCCGTTTCATGCGGAATCGGTTACGAGCTTATCAAAATCTGCGGTAAGCACGACAATGCCGCAACAAGAATCATTGCCGCTCCCGGACTTTGGGCACAGAGAATCACAACAAAAGAGCCTGATGACACTATGATTGAAGTTGCAATTGAGGCTATCAAGGCTGTTATCCCCGAGGACGGCTCGGACATTGTAAGCAAGTAATGACTGTAAACGAAATTTATCAAAGCGGACTTAAACTGCTTGAAAATAGTAATATTGAAAATTCAAAATTTGAGGCGCAAAGTCTTTTACAAAAGGCTTTTTCGCTTGACAGAGTCGGCTTTATCATACACAAAACTGATAAAGCCGATGAAAACTGTTCGCATAACTTTTTAAATTTTATAGAAAAACGAATTTCAGGCGAGCCGTTGCAGTATATTCTCGGCGAATGGAGCTTTATGGGATTCGATTTTAAGGTGGGCAGAGGCGTGCTCATTCCCCGTGATGACACGGAAGTGGTTGTCAATCTCTGCATTGATTTTCTCGAAAACAGAACCGACAAAAAAACGGTTGACCTCTGTTCGGGAAGCGGTGCAATTGCCGTTGCACTTGATAAAATTTCGGGTGCAAAAGTTACGGCAGTTGAAATTGACGAAACCGCTTTTTCATATCTCGAAACAAATGTAAAAGAAAACAATTCGTCAGTAAAGCCTGTTATGGCTGACGCTCTCGAAATCTGCGAAACATTTGCAGACGGTGAGCTTGACCTCATTGTTTCAAATCCGCCTTATATAAAATCAGCCGACATCGAAACACTTCAAAAAGAAGTTCGGCTTGAACCAAGACTTGCACTTGACGGCGGCGAGGACGGTTACGATTTTTACCGTGAAATAGTGAGCCGTTGGAGCAGAAAACTCAAAAAAGGCGGTGCGCTTGCATTTGAACTCGGAGAAAATCAGGCTGACGCAGTAAAGGCACTTATGACTGACAAAGGCTTTTCGGATTTTAAAATTTCACTTGACTTTGGCGGTGTGCAGAGGGCGATTATTGGGACTTTGCTCTGATTTTAGAAATTTTGTTCGATAAAATTACCGCCAAATTATTGCATTTTCCACTCACATATTTTATAATCTTAGTGTGAACATAACCGCCGTTGAAGTGACGGTTATGTTACAGACCGAAAAACATCAGCTCCCTTTGCGGAGTACGGAGGTATATGAAATGGCAGTAGATAAAAACAAAGCGCTTGAAACTGCGCTCACACAAATCGAAAAACAGTTCGGCAAGGGTGCTGTAATGCGTCTTGGCGAAAATAAACATATGAACATTGAACACATCTCAACAGGTTCGCTTTCGCTTGATATTGCACTCGGAATCGGCGGACTTCCCCGCGGAAGAATTGTTGAAATTTACGGACCTGAATCTTCGGGTAAAACAACACTTTCTCTCCACTGCATTGCAGAGGGACAGAAAAACGGCGGCAATGTTGCATTTATTGATGTTGAGCATGCACTCGATCCGACATATGCGGCGGCTCTCGGTGTTGATGTTGATTCACTCCTCGTTTCACAGCCCGACACGGGTGAAGACGCTCTTGAAATTGCAGAAGCGCTCATCCGAAGCGGTGCGATTGATGTTATCGTAATCGACTCTGTTGCAGCTCTTGTTCCAAAGGCTGAAATTGAGGGCGAAATGGGTGACAGCCATGTAGGTCTGCACGCAAGACTTATGTCACAGGCACTGCGTAAACTCGCAGGTGCAATTTCAAAGTCAAACTGCGTTGCAATCTTCATCAACCAGTTGCGTGAAAAAGTCGGTGTTGTTTACGGCAACCCCGAAGTAACAACCGGCGGTCGTGCGCTCAAGTTCTACAGCTCCGTTCGTATTGATATAAGAAGAGTTGAAACCCTTAAATCAGGCGGTGAAATGGTCGGTTCACACACAAGAGCAAAGGTTGTAAAAAACAAGATTGCTCCTCCGTTCCGTGAAGCTGAATTTGATATTATGTACGGTGAAGGCATTTCCCGTGAAGGCGAACTTCTTGACCTTGCCGTAAAGGCTGAGGTTGTTCAAAAAGCAGGAGCATGGTTCAGCTATGACGGCAGACGACTCGGACAGGGACGCGACAAGGTCAAGGAACTTCTCAAAACCGACAAGGAGCTTGCTGCTGAAATTGAGAAGAAACTCTGGGAAAATATTGACAAGCTTTATGAACGCAAAAAGCCTACTCCAAAGGTAAAAATTACCGAAGTTCCGTCTGCAAACCAAGAAATCAAGCCTGATTCTGCGGATAAGACAGACAAAAAGAGCGGTGCAAAAATTGATGTTCTGGTTGACGACTGATGCTTATAACCGCAGTTGAACCACGAAGAAAGGCGATGTGTGCGCTCTACATTGACGGCGAATATGTTATGAATCTTGACGCACGCACAGTTATTGAAAACCGATTTGATGTCGGCAGAGAGATTGATGACGATGAGCTGCACGAGATCATCAGGCTAAGCAATGAGCGCCGTGCAAAGGAAAAGGCTTTGTGGCTTATTTCCTATCGTGACCACTCAAAAAAAGAACTCACCGACAAAATCAAACGCACCTGTGACGAGGAATCGGCGGAAAAGGCTGTTGAGCGAATGGAAGAACTCGGTCTTGTAAATGACGAAAACTTTGCAAGACGATATGCCGAACAGCTTTTGTTTTCAAAACATAATGCTCCGAGAGGTGCGGTAAGACAGCTTGTTCAAAAGGGAATTGACCGTGAACTTGCAGAAGAGATTATCGAAGAAATCGACTTTGATCCGTGTGACGGAATAAGGGCGGTTATCGACAGAAAATATAAAAACATAAATGATGAAAAAATAAGGCGAAGAGCCGTTGCCGCTCTGCAAAGGCTCGGATACGGATGGGATGACATTAAGACCGTCCTCAGAGAATACACAGAGGAAGACTGATTATGAATTATAAAGTAGGCATTGTATCACTCGGTTGTGCAAAAAATCAGGTTGACGCTGAGATGCTTTTGTACACACTCAAGAACAGAGGATTTATTATTGTGAACGATCCGGCAGATGCGGACGCAGTAATTGTAAACACCTGCGGATTTATCGAAAGTGCAAAGCAGGAAAGCATTAACGAAATTATCGAACTCGGCAAGCTCAAGGACGAGGGCAAAATCAAGGCAATCATCGTAACAGGCTGTCTTGCTCAAAGATATAAGTCGGAAATTTCCGAACAGCTTTACGAGGTTGACTCGGTTATCGGAATCGGTGCTAACGAAACTATCGCAGACATCGTTTTGGAAACACTTGACGGACAGAAGTGCGAAAGCTTTCCCGACAAGGTTTGTCTGCCGCTTGAGGGCGGAAGAATCCTTTCAACTCCCCCCTACACCGCTTATCTCAAAATTGCCGAGGGTTGCGACAACCGTTGTTCCTACTGTGCAATCCCGATGATTCGAGGAAAATTCCGCAGCAGAGATATTGAAGATGTTGTAAAAGAGGCAGAAGGTCTTGCTGAGCGTGGCGTCAAGGAACTCAATGTCATTGCTCAGGACACAACCCGTTTCGGTGAGGATAAATACGGCAAACCGATGCTTGCAGAGCTTCTCAGAAGACTTTGTAGGATTGACGGCTTTAAATGGATAAGGGTTCTCTACTGCTATCCCGACAGAATTACAGACGAGCTTATTGACACAATTGCAAGTGAAGATAAGATTGTAAAATATATGGATATTCCGCTCCAGCATTGTAACAAGGATATTCTCCGCAGAATGAATCGTCACGGCGACAGAGAAAGCCTCACTGCACTCATGAACAAGATTAAGGATAAAATTCCGAATGTAATCTTCCGCTCAACCTTTATTACAGGTTTTCCCGGTGAAACCGAGGAGCAGTTCAATGAGCTTGCAGAGTTTGCCGCCGATATGAAGTTTCAGCGACTCGGCTGTTTTGCCTACTCTCCCGAGGAGGACACAAAGGCAGCTGAAATGCCCGACCAGATTGACGAAGAAATCAAGCAGAAGCGTGCCGATATTATTATGGAGCATCAACAGCAGGTTATGGCTGAATACTGCGAAAGCCTTGTTGGCAAAGAGATTGAAGTTCTTGTTGAAGGCTTTGACAAGCTTGCCGAATGTTTCTTCGGCAGAAGCTATGCCGACGCCCCCGAGGTTGACGGCTGTGTATTCTTCACCTATGACGGTGAAAAGCCAAAGGCAGGAGATTTTGTCAAGGTGCGTGTAACCGATTACACAGGCTGCGATCCTGTAGGCGAATTTGTCGGCAAAATCGCCTAAGTGGCTAAAAGACTCAGCAATTTCATAATATTTAACTTTGAAAGGCACATAAAATGAACTTACCAAATAAACTGACAGTAGGACGAATAATTCTTGTTCCGTTCTTTGTGGCGGCATTGCTTGCAAACTTTCCGCTCAACAATGCTGTTGCCCTGATTATTTTTATTGCGGCGTCACTCACAGATATGTTTGACGGAAAAATTGCAAGAAAAAACGGTCTTGTTACAGACTTCGGAAAATTTGCAGATCCGCTTGCAGACAAAATTCTTGTGCTTGCCGCATTGCTGTGCTTTGTACAGCTTGGAATATGTGACTGCGTTGCGGTCATAATCGTGCTTTTCCGTGAATTTTCCGTCACCTCAATACGGCTGATTGCCGCCTCAAAAGGCAAGGTTGTCGCCGCTAATATGTGGGGCAAAGCAAAGACGGTTTCACAGATGATTGCTATAATTGCAGTAATTGCAATGCAAATCGTGCTTGAACTGCCCGAAGTCGGACTTAATTTTATAAACATGGCAACATTTAAACCGATTTTCTTTGTGGTGGGAGAAATTCTCATCTGGATTTCGGTTGTATTCACAATCATTTCGGGCGTTGTATATATAATTCAAAACAGACAGTTTATTTCTCAGACCTGAGAACATACTCTCACGGTCTTGACAGGAGGGTGATTGCGTGTTTAAAACCCTGAAAGCGGACATTGATGCGGTTATGGAGCGTGATCCTGCCGCAAGGAGCAGAGCAGAGGTGTTTTTTCTCTACTCTGGTTTCAAGGCGGTGCGTTCTCACCGAAAAGCCAACTGGTGTTTGCGACACAACCTAAAGTTTCTTGCAAGGTGGATTTCTCAACGCAGTCGTCACAAGACGGGAATTGAGATTCACCCGGGTGCAACTATCGGCAAGGGACTGTTTATAGATCACGGAATGGGTGTTGTCATAGGCGAAACTACAATAATAGGAGACAACTGCACCATTTATCAGAATGTTACTCTCGGAGGAACAGGCAAAGAAACGGGAAAAAGACACCCCACACTCGGCAACAATGTGCTTGTCGGCTCGGGTGCAAAGGTTCTCGGTCCGTTCAAGGTTGGTGACAACGCAAGAATTGCCGCAGGTGCGGTTGTTTTAAGCGAAGTTCCGCCGAATGCAACGGCTGTCGGCGTTCCGGCAAGAGTAGTAAAAGTCAACGGTGTTCGCAGTGAAACCCTTGACCAGATTCATGTATCGGATCCGGTTGCACTTGCATTGTGCAATCTTGAGCATAAAATTTTTGAACTTCAAAAACAGCTTGATGAGCTGAAAAAGGAAAATGTAAAAAGTGAGGAATAGCAAATGATTTTATATAATTCTCTCGGACAGACAAAGCAGGAATTTGTACCGCACACACCCGGCAAGGTTAATATGTACACCTGCGGTCCTACTGTTTATCACTATGCCCACATCGGCAATCTTCGCACCTATATTATGGAAGATGTTCTTGAAAAATATCTTCGTTTTTCGGGTTATGATGTAAACCGTGTAATGAACATCACAGATGTAGGTCATCTTTCAAGCGATGCCGACACAGGCGAGGATAAGATGCTTTCAGGCGCAAAGCGTGAGCATAAAACTGTTATGGAGATTGCAAAGTTCTACACAGACGCATTTTTTGCCGACTGCGAAAAGCTTAACATCAAGCGTCCCGACGTTGTAGAGCCTGCAACAAACTGCATTGACGATTTTATTAATATGATTTCCGTTCTGCTTGAAAAGGGCTATGCCTACATTGCAGGCGGCAATGTTTACTTTGACACTTCAAAGCTTGACAACTACTATGTGTTCGGCAATATGAACGAGGATGACCTTGCTGTCGGTGTTCGTGACAGCGTTGAAGAGGATGAAAACAAGCGTAACAAGGCTGACTTTGTTCTCTGGTTCACAAAGTCAAAGTTTGATTCACAGGAGCTCAAGTGGGACAGTCCGTGGGGCGTAGGTTATCCGGGCTGGCACATCGAATGTTCATGCATCAGCTATAAGCATTGCGGTGAATATCTTGACATTCACTGCGGCGGCATTGACAATGCTTTCCCCCATCACACAAACGAAATTGCACAGAGCGAGGCTTTTCTCGGTCACAAGTGGTGTCCGTACTGGTTCCATGTACTTCACCTCAATGATGCAAGAGGCAAGATGAGCAAGTCAAAGGGCGGTTTCCTTACAGTTTCACTTCTTGAAGAAAAGGGCTACAATCCGCTTGTTTACAGAATGTTCTGCCTCCAGAGCCACTACCGCAAGCCGCTCACATTCTCATATGACAACCTTGACAACACAGCCACAGCCTACAACAAGCTTGTAAAGAGAATTTCCGCTCTTTCAAGGGACGGCGAGCCTGATATGGCAAAGGCTGAGGAGCTTACAAAGGGATTTAGCGAGGCGCTTGACAATGACCTCAACACTTCTCTTGCTCTCACCTGCGTTTATGATGTTCTCAAGGCTGACGCAGACGATGCAACAAAGCTTTATGTAATCGGCGAATTTGACAAGGTGCTTTCACTCGACCTTACAAAAGTTCCCGAAAGCAACAAAGCGGACGCTGACGATGACTTTGCCAAGAAAGTTGAGGAGCTTATTGCACAGCGTACAAAAGCCCGTGCCGAAAAGGATTGGGCGACAGCCGACGCTATCCGTGACAAACTTAAAGAGATGAAAGTTGTTGTCAAGGACACAAAAGACGGCATTGAATGGCATGTTGAGGGTTAACTTGACCTCTATCGCCCAATGAACGCACCTAATTAAAACAAAATATGAATAAATAAAAATCCCCTTCATATAAATTTGGTATGGAGGGGATTTTATGCGTTTGTATATCATAACAAAACGAAATCTAATATCAATCGGATTCTGTCTTTTAATCGGAGTGCTTGCAGGAGCAATTGCAGTCACATCAACCGTTCGAGCCGTTCAGAGTGCGGCTGCTCAGCGTGAAATTCCCATTTACTATGTTGACACGGACAAAAAGCAGGTTGCCCTGTCGTTTGATGCGGCATGGGGCAATGAACAGACCGAGCATCTGCTTGAAATTCTCGACAAATACAAGGTGAAATCAACATTTTTCCTTGTGGGCGACTGGGTTAAGAATTATCCCGACAGCGTAAAAGATATTGCAAAGCACGGTCACGATGTGGGCAATCACAGCAACACACATCCGCATATGACGCAGATGTCATCGTCCGATATGGTCGGTCAGATTCAGTCCTGCAACGAAAAAATCAAGGAGCTTACGGGCAAAACTCCCACCCTGTTCCGTGCCCCCTACGGCGATTACAACAATGATGTTGTAAAGTCGGTCAACGGCTGTAATATGTATTGCGTGCAATGGGATGTCGATTCGCTCGACTGGAAAGATCCTACTCCCGAGCAGATAAAGCAGAATATTATGAAAAAAATCAAGAACGGCAGTATTATATTGATGCATAACGGTGCAAAAAATACCCCCGAAGCATTGCCGACGGTAATCGAGGCAATCAAGTCCGAGGGCTACGAAATCGTTCCGATTTCGCAAATTCTGCTCAAAGGCGAATACTACACAGATGTTGACGGCAAAATGTGCAGTAAAACCGCCACACAACCGAGTTCGTGAGAGAACATTTTTATTAATGCCGCAAAACTACCGTCATACTGTAGGGGCGTTCATCGGACGCCCGCCAAGTAAAGGCATAAATTATATGTTAAAACAAATTTTATAAATGAAATGCAGTTACCGAAATAATGTAGCGGCGATCAGTGATCGCCAATCGTTTTGGTTTTGCAACCAAAACGAAGATAAGCATATCTTTGCCATCTTAAAATTATATATTAATAAACAAAATATTTTCTGCGATTACTTATTCATTTCGTGTGTATTTGCAAACGAGGTTAGCCGCTACATTGCATTGTAGAAAAGGTAACAATTTTACGCTCGGGCATAATTTGTGTTAAGTCGCACCGATTTTACAATCGGTACGATTGGCGGTCGCTGACCGCCGCTACAGATTATACACAATTTTCATTACATCAAAACATTTTAGTAAAACAAATCATTTCATCAAAGCGGTCGAACGAGGTTCTCCCCTACAAAATAGCAATAACATTCATACAAAAACAGACTGACAGATTATCAGTCTGTTTTTTAATGCAATCATCATTTTCTTGCAATGTTAAGAATATTTTCCCACCATTCATTAGATGATATTATTGAATAGGTTGTGAGAAAACTTTCCGCTATTAGCAAACGAATGAGTATGACAAATAGTATTGTTAAAAATAAATCCAATGCCATTACTAAATATATATTTAAAATATTACCGTATTCTGCATATTTTAACCTTAAAATAAATGTCGGTACTACACATATACAACTAATGAACATTAAGTCAAGAGGTATCACAAGCAACGATATAATTGAATTCAGCACATCATTATGACAAACAAAATCTATTGACCAAGTAACAAGTAACAAATAAAAAATTAACACCTTTGCAAAATCAAGTATTGTAAACCCAATCGTAGATGTAACTTTTACTGATTTGAATGAATTTTTCCGAACTAAATAGAAAGATATAAAAAAAGTAATAATTAATAAAACCGCAAATATTAAATAGCAATTGTTAACAATGAAATCAGCAAATACTTCGGCTACTCTATTACTTCCACACAGATAAAATAAAAATGCAATAATTGCAAAACCACAATTACTAAATAAAATAATCATTGCGTACTCCTTAAATTATTTCTAATTAAAAAATCACTTAATGCAAAAGCAAGTTCTATAATTTTATATACTTTATTCACTTGAATTATACTCATATTGTATAAAATTGTCAACAAAAAGTTATAATATTATACTCACAAGGTATAATTTATGGAGCGGGTACGGCAAATGCAAAGAATTAAGGAACTACGAAAAGAAAAATCTATGAACCAAATTGCATTGGGAATGGAACTTAACTTTTCGCAAAAGATAATCAGCGAATATGAAAACGGAAAGGTTGAACCGAGCATTACAACGCTCAAAAAACTTGCGTCAATTTTTAATACATCTGTTGATTATATAATTGAATATACGAACATCAGACAGCCGATTGACAAAATTGCACAGTCTAAACTTTCGGAAACTGAATGTGAACTTCTCAACGAATTTCGCTGTCTGCCAAAAGAAAAACAAAACATTGCCCTTGGTATCATTATGGGATTAAAGCACAGTTAATTGTAGCCAATATAATTTTATTCGTATCGTGTTTACACACGATACGATTGACGAACGAGGTTCGCCGCTACAGTATGACGGTTGTTTTGCGGTCCTTATAAAATTTGTTTTAACATATAGTTTACACTATTACTTGCGGGCGTCCGATGAACGCCCCTACTGATTAACAATAACTTTCATATAAAAACATATAAAAATCAGGCTGACAGGTTATAAAAAATCTGTCAGCCTGTTTTTTTAATTATAACTTAGATTAAATCAATAATATGCCTTTTCAACATTTGATTTGTCGGCAAAATCAGCAAAATGCTCATCTGCGTATGAGCCCTTTTTAACATAGATTGTAAGTTTATCAGAATCGACACAAGTCAAGAAACTACTTTCTATTGAGGTAAGTGATTCCGGAAGATAGAGTGTTTCAAGTTTTGTCCATGCAAAAACAGAATCACCGACAGTTGTTACTGATTCGGGGAGTTTAATCTCCTTGATTCCTGAATACTGGAACGCAGATTCCTTGATTTCGGTTACCTTATCAGGAATTTCAATAGTTTCAAGCGACTCGCAATTGCTAAAACAGAATTCTGAAATTCTCTTTAGGTTTTTCGGAAGCTGAACCGTTTTCAGGCTTTTATCATGTACAAACAAACCGTCAGGAAGATTTTTGATGTTTTCAGACTCAAACACAACACTTTCAAGGTTATCGTTTTCTGAAAAATAGTTATCCTCGCCGCTTGCCCAATCATCAATTCTTAAATCAATACAATTTTCAGGAATTACGATTTCGCTCTTCTTTGCTGCATCTTTTGTAAGATTGACAATGCAACTGTTTTCATCCCACACGAAGTCACCGTCAACTGCATCTCCGACTTCAGCAGTACTTGAATCATCAGCCGATGAATCATTCACGGACTCAACCTTGCTTGAAGATTTGTCGGTTGAAGATGAATTGTTACCGCCCGAACAACCCGTTGCAACCGCACCAAGCGCAACCGTCAAAGCCAAAAGTGAAACTATAAATATTCTTTTCATTTTTTACTCTCCTCATGTTTGCTTTATATCATTGCTTAATACAGCAAAGTTATTATATTATTAAAACAAGATTTTGTCAATAAGTCAAAATCTTGTTCTCTAATATCAACAAAGAATAACTTTTTCGGTACAAAGATTATATTAATTTATATCAAAATCAAAATTTATTATTAAACCGCTACAGCATAAAATCAGGCTGACAGGTTATTAAAAATCTGTCAGCCTGAAATTATTTTATCAAGTTTTCACTACGGATTAAAATCAATAAACAACAACACGGGTTCCTGAGGAAATGTTGTTATAGATTTTCTTAGCTGCGTTGTACGGTGTGTTTACACAGCCGTGTGAGCCGTGACCCTTGTACCTTGTTCCGCCGTATTCCCAGCTTGAACGCCATGATGCGTCATGGATTCCGCAACCGTCAGATGTGAACGGGAGCCAGAATGTTACATGGGAATTCTCCATAAGTGTTGCAGGAGATGCCTTGTAGATGATTGAATATGCACCCTTTGGCGTATCGTTTGTACCGTAGTTGCCGGTTACAACATCTGTTTCAACAACAAGCTTACCGTTCTTGTAGTACCACATATGCTGCTGATCGATACTGATTTCAACATAGGTATTGCCGACTGAAACACCGTAGGCATTCTTGCTGATCTTTACACTCTTTGTCTGGAATGTGCCGAGGCACTTGTACTTTTTCGGGTTACTGCTCGGTCCCGAATACTTGTAAGCACGAATACGGAAGTAATAGGTCTTGCCGACTGTAAGCTTTTTGGTGTTGTAGAAAGTATTCTTTGTTTCACCAAGCTTTGTATATTTTCCGTTCTTTGAGGTTGAATAGAAAATCTCATATGCTGTCGGAGTGGTCATTGCCTTGCCCCATGTGAGATTTACTCTTGAAAGTCTTGTATCTGTCTTGAAATTAACGGCATTAAGACCTGCCACACATCTTATTGTTGACGGTGACGAATAGTAAGTGTTCTTTTTGATTGCACGGTAAGCCTTAACCTGATAGTAATACGCTCTGCCGTTCTTAACTCCCTTATCTCTGAAAGAAGTTGTGGAATTTGAAGTGATTGTCTTATAAAGAACATACCTGCCCTTTGTGTCACCGCTCATACGGTAGATTTTGTAGCCTGTTGCCTGTGAGTTCTTTGACCACGAAAGTGTAATTGCAGAACCTGACTCCTTGAGTGAAACGCTTACGGCATTCGGGAGAGTAGCTGTTCTGTAGGTCTGACTCTTACCCTCATACTTTACACCGTCATGCTCAACATAGGCGGCAACCTTTACATCATACCAGGTTGCTGTTCTGAGCTTTTTGAGTGTACAGGCATTTGACTTTACATATGTAAATCTTGAAAAATTCTTGTGTGCGTCATTGTTGCGGTAGTAGATTACATAGCCTGTTGCACCGCTTACTTTATCCCACTTGAACGAAAGCGAATTTGTTGTATATTGCGTTCTTTTGAGATTCTTGATTGCGCCCACATTCGGCTTAACCGGCTGAGTCGGAGGAACCGTAGGAGTTACGGGCGGCTCCGTTACCGGCTGTGAAGGCTCGGTTGCCTGAGTTGGTTCAACGCTCGTATCTGTTACATCAGATGCAACAGTTGCCTCTGTTGCAGGCAGAGAGTCTGTTTCTGCGGCAGAAACAGCTAATGTTCCGACAACAGAACAAGCTACGGTAACTACTGCGAGAATTACAGCCAAGGTGTGTTTGAATTTGAATGTCATATATTTCATCCCCAATCGTATTTGATAATTAGATTATATATGTTTTTTTCAAAAAAATAAAGAGTATTTAGTAAAAAATTTCAAAAATCTTCCACTAATTACTCTTACTTTATCTTGTCATTTTTATTAAGTCTTGAAAGGCGTTCGCATTCGGCAATCAGCTTGCTCTGTTTAAGCCTTCTTTCGTCCTCAAGCACAGATTCACGAACCTGTTTTCGCAGTCTTTCAAATGGTGTGTCACGGTTGCCTGTTATCTCTTTCGGGCTTAAAATTTTTGGTGCAAGATTTGATGCACCCGGTCTTGTGAGCATCTGAATGGTGATATGCTCATGCTGAATGAGAGCGAAAAGCTGACTGAGAGAGGTACATTCGTCAATTGCCTTGACGAGTTCTTCCGTCGTTTTGTGACGGTATCCGTGCACCTTTGTTTCATTCAATTTCACTCACCGCCCTTTATCGCCTTTTGCGGAACATTGTTATCATTATATTTCCGAATAAATGCCTCCGCTGTTTGATGAAGGACACTTGTACCTTAGATTATACTTAATTTTCACAAGATTTTCAATATTTATTTTCGGTTTCTTTGTTTACATCAACACTTTTTTATGATATGCTGACTAACAGATACGCAAAATGTCTGTATAATCGACATTTTTCAGCGTTAAAAAATTTTTGTCAGGAGTAGAATAATGAAAAAAACTATTTGTGCCGTAACGGCTGCCATGCTTGCACTTACCTCGGTTTTGTGCGGTTGCTCAAGCAACGGTGAAAGCAGTTCGCAGTCGGGCAGTACAACCCCGGCAACTGTTGCCACAGACACAACCGTCAAGACAACAGGCGAAAAAATACATATAAACGACAGCACTCTCGGTGAAATCTGGATTACCGAGCTTGACGGTGTACCTAAAAATACACTCAACAACGATAACTTCACCTCTGACGACACTTTCAAATACTACAGTGAAAACGGCAAGGCCGCTTCAATGGAGGGAATCGACATTTCCTCCTACAGCGGAAAGATTGACTGGGACAAGGTTAAAAAATCGGGTGTTGATTTTGTTATGGTTCGCATCGGCGGCAGAGGCTACGGTTCTGACGGAAAAATGTACTCGGACGATTCCGCCCTTTCATATATAAAGGGTGCTAAGGCGGCAGGGCTTAAAGTCGGCGTGTATTTCTTCTCTCAGGCTGTCAATAACGATGAGGCAATTGAAGAGGCTGACTATATAAAGACACTTCTCGGTGATGAAACAATCGATTTTCCCGTTGCATATGACTGGGAAATCATAAAAGATGATGACGCAAGAACCGACAGCGTTTCCGCCGCACAGGCTACAGCCTGTGCAAAGGCATTCTGCAACCGTGTAAAGGAGCTTGGCTACACACCGATTATCTATTCTCCGAGCAAGGAGCTTTACTTCAAATATGACCTCACACAGCTTGCAGATTTTGACATCTGGTACTGCGAATACGCAAATGTTCCGACATTCTATTATCAGTTTTCTATGTGGCAATACTCTTCGTCAGGCAAGGTTGACGGAATTGAGGGCGATGTTGATATGAACATCTGCTTCACAAACATAGCCGATTACGATTAAGAAAGGATAATATATATGAAAAAGATAGCAAGCTTTACAATCAACCACAACACACTTATGCCGGGTGTTTACATCTCAAGGATTGACGGAGATATTACAACATACGATATGCGTTTTGTAAAGCCAAACACACCGCCGTATCTTCCGAATCCCGTTATGCACACAATTGAACACCTTTTTGCAACATACGCCCGCAACAGCAAATTTGCCGACAATGTAATCTACTTTGGACCTATGGGATGCAGAACGGGTTTTTATTTTCTCGTTCGTGATATGTCAAATGAGGACGCATTACAGCTTATAAAAGACACAATAAAGCAGTGTGCGGAGCACAAAGGGGAAATCCCCGGAACAACTGCAATTGAGTGCGGAAACTACCTTGAACACGACCTTGATGGTGCTTTAAAAGAGTTAAATAAATATTACTCTTTGTTAAAAGATTACACAGTTGATAACTTACAGTATAATTAACATAGGGAATTATTGTTTGATTTACCCTGTTTTTGTAACCTTATCCCCTGTCTTATTATTAATTATGACATTTTTTAATTCTCATATTGCAATTTCGTAACTATTTGGTATAATAAAGGTATCGTGTTTGTTACAAAAATGTAACGGTTAATGAGATAGGAGAAATTATTTTGGAGACAAAGTTCATTGGTTTGGAAGGTTTCAATGAAATCGAGAGTCTTCCGACAAAGAAACGCAGAGTTTGCAGGCGTAAGCTTACAACAGCACAGAAAACTGTTCGCTTTGTAAAGAGAGCAACAACATTTTGTGCAAAATCAGTTGTAAGAATGTCAAAAAACACAGCCGCAAAACTCGCACAGGCAATTGAGAACAGGAAGGGTTCTTTAAAGTCTGTTACAATCAAGTCTGTTAATTCGCCAAAGAAAGCAAAAACACAGATATCAGCTATTGACAAAGCATTCAACGAATCAAGAAACGGCACAACAAAGAGTGCCGGAGAGATTGTATCGGAACTTTCGTTCAAAAGCGGAAAGCAGTATGCTCACCTTGCACCGTCGGCAATCCGTTCGCAGAAGTTGCTCAGAAAAAAGGCTGTGCTTGCAGTAGTAGCCTGTTTCAGCGCAATCACACTTTCATGTGTAACGGTTGCAAGCGCACTTGATATGAAAGATAACAACAGCGCACAGACCCCTGCACTTGTTGCAACAAGTGACGAGGCTGTTCCTAATACTGAAATTGACGGCGAATCGGCATCGGCAAACCTCAAGGCAATTTCACCGTCATGTGCAAGTCTTTATATTGACAGCAAGTTCATCGGTGCGACAGAAGAAATTGATCAGCTCAATGCAGACCTCGATCAGGTTCTTGTTGATTACCGCAGAGATTACGATGACGAAACAACAACCGAGTTTGCAAATTCGGTGGAGGTTGTAAAAGGTAACGCAAGCGGTACAGACCTTATTACCGCAGACGAGGTTATGGCACTTGCAGACGGCAAGTTTTCAATCTCACTTTCAACAGACATTGTTTACACAAGAGATGTGGCTTATGACACAAAGGTAAAGTATGACGAGGACAAGTCTTCTTCATACAAAAAAGTTACCACAAAGGGCGTTAATGGTGAAGAAGAAGTAACGGTAAGAACTACATTTGTTGACGGTGTTCAGACCGATGCAGTTCAGACTGACGCAAAAACTATTAAAGAGGCAGTTGACGAAGTTGTTGTAAAAGGCAAGGCTGAGGATACTTCATCAAGCACAGGTTCATCACCAACCTCATCAAACAGCAGTTCTTCATCAAGTTCAAATTCATCTTCAAGCTACACAACAGGTTCATCGGGTATGTTTGCATGGCCACTCCCCTACACACATACATTGACAAGTACCTTCGGCACACGCTGGGGCAGACTTCACGGCGGACTTGACATTTCAGACGGCGGTGTTTACGGACAGCCTATTTATGCATCCGCAAGCGGTACCGTAACATTCTCGGGCGGTGACAACAGCGGCTACGGCAACTATGTTATCATTGACCACGGCAGTGGCTACACAACACTTTACGGTCATTGCAGTTCACTTGTTGCAGTAACAGGTCAGTATGTAAATCAGGGCGACCTCATCGGTTATGTTGGTTCAACAGGCAACTCAACAGGCCCTCACCTCCATTTTGAAATCCGCCTCAACGGCGAAAAAATGGATCCCCTCGGCTACACAAGCTGATTTAATTAAATATTGATTATTTAACCCCCCGATTCGTTTGAGTCGGGGGGTTGTTTATGATGAATATGATTTTATCTGAACATATACTGTGCGGTGTCGAGGACTGACTCCATTGTCTTAAAGGCTTTGTTTGCCTTTTTCTTGAGTTTTGGGTTGCTGTCTACCATATTTTTGCCGACAATACCCATGCAGACGCCTGCCGTCATTCCTATTGCAACGCCTTTCATCACATTCATCATTGGACTTGTATTCATAATCACACCTCCCCATCTTGCAAATTCATTGACAAAATGTGTGTTTTTTCATCTTTGTCACACGGCTTTGTCAAAAAAACTTGCATTATTATTGTTTACGATTTAAAATGTATTTAAACAGAAAAAGAATGGAATAATAAAAATTGGAGTGATAACTTTTGGCAACTCTCAACCTTGTGCTTGTTGAACCCGAAATTCCGCAGAACACGGGCAATGTGGCACGAACCTGTGCCGCAACGGGAACAAGACTTCATCTTGTCAAGCCTATGGGCTTTGAACCCGACGATAAAAAACTCAAAAGAGCGGGACTTGACTACTGGCACTTGCTTGACATCACATATTATGAGAACATTGACGATTTTTTTGAAAAAACAAAAGGCGGAAAATACTTTTTCTTTTCAACAAAAGGAACTCACCGCCACAGCGATGTTGAATATCCCGACAACTGCTATCTTCTTTTTGGCAAAGAAACAAAAGGCTTGCCCGAGGAGCTTTTAATGCAGCATCCCGATGATACTTTAAGACTGCCTATGATTGACGAGGCAAGAAGTCTTAATCTTTCAAACTCGGTTGCAATTGCGGCTTATGAAGTTTTAAGGCAATGGGGTTATCCTGCTCTACAGAACAAGGGCGAGCTTCACAACCACAAGTGGAGCGACCTCAACAATATGACATAAGAACAAAAATAATATTCATAAACTTCCTTAAAATCAGTATTTGTAAAGACAGTGCAAAAAATACCCCGACAGGCGAATTTTTTAAAGTTTTCTATTGATAAAAAGGGGTTTTTGATATATAATAATGGTGACTGTAAAAATACTAAATTTTTACAAATTTCTTCTTACACGAAAGGAATGTATATTATGCAGCTCAACAAAGTATCTGTTGATGACATCAATGTAAAAGGTAAAAAAGTACTTGTTCGTTGTGACTTCAATGTACCGCTCAAGGACGGCGTAATCACAAACGACAACAGAATTACAGCAGCTCTTCCTACAATCAAGAAGCTTATCGCTGACGGCGGCAAGGTTATCCTTTGCTCACATCTCGGCAAGCCGAAGAACGGTCCCGAAGAGAAGTTCTCACTCGCTCCTGTAGCAGTAAGACTTTCAGAACTCCTCGGTCAGGATGTTGTTTTCGCTAACGATGACGAGGTTGTAGGCGAAAATGCTAAAAAGGCTGTTGCAGAAATGAAAGACGGCGATGTTGTTCTTCTCCAGAACACTCGTTTCAGAAAAGAAGAAACAAAGAATCTTGAGCCGTTCTCATCAGAACTTGCTTCACTCGCTGATGTATTCGTAATGGATGCATTCGGTTCGGCTCACCGTGCACACTGCTCAACAGTAGGTGTTACAGACCACATCAAGGACACAGCAGTAGGTTACCTCATGCAGAAGGAAATTAACTACCTCGGCAATGCCGTTGAAACTCCTGTTCGTCCGTTCGTTGCAATCCTCGGCGGTGCTAAGGTTGCTGACAAGCTCAATGTTATTTCAAACCTCCTCGAAAAGTGCGACACACTCATCATCGGCGGCGGTATGGCTTACACATTCCTCAAGGCTCAGGGCAAGGAAGTCGGTCTTTCACTCGTTGACGATACAAAGATTGACTACTGTAAGGAAATGATGGCTAAGGCTGAAAAGCTCGGCAAGAAGCTTCTTCTCCCAATCGACACAACAATCGCTGCAGGCTTCCCTGATCCTATCGACGCTGAAATCGAAGTTAAGGTTGTTGATTCAGACAAGATTCCTGCTGACATGGAAGGTCTTGACATCGGCACAAAGACACAGGAACTCTTTGCTGACGCTGTAAAGAGCGCAAAGACTGTTGTTTGGAACGGTCCTATGGGCGTATTTGAGAACCCGACTCTTGCAAAGGGTACAATTGCTGTTGCTAAGGCTCTTGCCGACACAGACGCAACAACAATCATCGGCGGCGGCGACAGCGCAGCTGCTGTTATTCAGCTTGGTTTTGCTGACAAGATGAGCCACATCTCAACAGGCGGCGGTGCATCTCTTGAATACCTTGAAGGCAAGGTTCTTCCGGGTATCGCAGCAATCGCTGACAAATAATTTAATCAAATAAAAGGGCGGATTTTTCCGCCCTTACTGATTTAATCCTGTTACTTTATTATAATAAAAACATATTCTGAAAGGAAAATTATCATGGATAAGTCAAAGAGAAAGGCAATTATCGCCGGCAACTGGAAAATGAACAAAACTCCAAAGGAAGCTAAAGAGCTCCTCAACGCTATTACTCCCCTCGTAAAAGATGCCGGTTGTGAAGTAATCGCTTGTGTTCCTTATGTTGACCTTGCAACAGCACTTGAGGCTACAGAAGGCACAAATGTTAAAATCGGTGCAGAAAACTGTCACTGGGCTGAAAGCGGTGCTTTCACAGGCGAAATCTCAACAGGTATGCTCAAGGAAATGGGCGTTGAATATGTAGTTCTCGGTCACAGCGAGAGAAGACAGTATTTCGGCGAAACAGACGAAACTGTAAACAAGAGAACAAAGGCTGCTCTTGCCGCAGGTCTTAAGCCAATCGTTTGCGTCGGCGAACTCCTCTGGGAGCGTGAGTGCGACATCACAGAAGAAGTTATCGCAAGACAGATTAAGCTTGACCTCTTCAATGTAACAGAAGAAGAACTCAAGAATGTTGTTATCGCTTACGAGCCAGTATGGGCTATCGGCACAGGCAAAACTGCTACAGCTGATCAGGCTGAAGAGGTTTGTGCATTCATCCGTGCTACAATCGCTAAGCTTTACAATCAGGCTGCTGCTGACGCTGTTACAATTCAGTACGGCGGTTCAATGAATGACGGCAATGCTGACGAGCTTCTCTCAAAGACAAATGTTGACGGTGGCCTTATCGGCGGTGCATCACTCGTTGCCGAGAAGTTTGCCGCAATCGTAAAAGCTGCAAGCAAGTAATTTAAACAGTATATTCAAACACAATGCCGTGTCCTTTTGGGCACGGCACAAAAGTCTGTAATCGGCTTTTGGATTTTGTTTTTTGCATAACAAGATTGTGTATGCTTTATGGAAAGGACACGCAAAATGAAAAAACCGGTAATTTTAATGATTCTTGACGGCTTTGGTATTGCTCCCGAAAAAGGCAACGCTATCAAGGCTGCTAAAAAGCCAAACATTGACAAGCTTTTTGCATCTAATCCGCTCACACAGATTGGTGCGTCGGGTATGGATGTAGGTCTTCCTGACGGTCAGATGGGTAACTCTGAGGTCGGTCACACAAATATGGGTGCCGGCAGAATCGTTTATCAGGAACTCACAAGAATTACAAAGACTATCAACGAGGACAAGCTCAAAGATAACGAGGCTATTGTTGATGCAATGGACAAGGCTCTCAAGAACGGCACGGCACTTCACCTTATGGGACTTCTCTCAGACGGCGGTGTTCACAGCCACATTGAGCATCTCTACGGTATTCTTGAACTTGCTAAGAAAAAGGGTCTTAAAGATGTTTACATTCACGCATTCCTTGACGGCCGTGATGTTCCGCCTTCAAGTGCCGCTGAATATGCTGACAAGCTTCTTAACAAGCTCAAAGAAATCGGCATAGGCAAGGTTGCCACAGTTGAGGGCAGATACTACGCAATGGACAGAGATAACAACTGGGACAGAGTTGAAAAGGCATATGCCGCTATGGTATATGGCGAGGGCAACAAGGCAGACTGCCCTGTTTGCGCAATTAAGAACTCTTACAATGACGGCGTAACAGACGAATTTGTTGTTCCTTGTGTTATTGAGGGCGGTGCTCAGGTTAAGCCAAACGACAGCATCATCTTCTTCAACTTCCGTCCTGACAGAGCAAGAGAGATTACAAGAACATTTGTTGACCCTGATTTTAAGGGCTTTGAGAGAAAGAACGGTTTCTTCCCCGTAAACTTTGTTTGCATGACTCAGTATGATGCAACAATGCCTAATGTTGAAGTTGCATTCAAGCCACAGGTTCTCAAGAACACACTCGGCGAGTATGTATCAGACAAGGGCATGACACAGCTCAGAATTGCAGAAACAGAAAAGTATGCTCATGTAACATTCTTCTTCAACGGCGGTGTTGAAAAGCAGTATCCGGGTGAGGACAGAATCCTTGTTAAGTCACCTGCTGTTGCAACATATGACCTTCAGCCTGAAATGAGTGCTTACGAGGTTACAGACAAGCTCGTTCCCGCAATCAAGAGCGGTAAGTACGATATGATTATCCTCAACTACGCTAACTGCGATATGGTTGGTCACACAGGCGTATTCGAGGCAGCCGTAAAGGCTGTTGAGGCTGTTGACACCTGCGTTGGCAAGGTTGTTGACGCAATCAAAGAAATGGGCGGTGTTGCTCTTATCACAGCCGACCACGGCAATGCAGATAAGATGGTTGCAGAGGACGGTTCACCGTTTACTGCTCACACAACAAACCCTGTTCCTTTCTGCGTAGTAAACTACGACTGCGAGCTTCGTGAGGGCGGCAGACTTGCCGATATCGCTCCGACAATGCTCCAAATTATGGGACTTGAGCAGCCCGAAGAAATGGACGGCACAAGCCTTATTAAGTAATTTATTTTACTGATTATATACAGAGCCACCGATGTTTTATCGGTGGCTTTTTTGTGTTAGCACAAAACTGTAGGGGTAGCCTTGCGACCGCCGCAAATTCCCGCAACGCAAAATTTAAGTTGTAAAATATCGTTAATCGGTGTAAAATAATATTACTTATGTATTGTTAATTATATGGCAGAGAAGGGGAAAATTTGATTAAGCTACGAAGATATCTTGCATACTACAAAAAGGAATGTATCATCGGTCCGCTTTGCAAGCTGTTTGAGGCAATTTTGGAGTTGCTCGTTCCGCTTGTTATGGCAGGAATCATCGACAACGGTGTGCGAAACGGCGACACGGCATACATTTGGAGAATGGGCGGTCTGCTCGTTATTCTTGCAACTGTAGGACTTTGCAGTGCACTTGTGTGTCAGTATCTTGCATCAAAGGCATCTCAGGGTGTGGGAACAAGACTGCGCCGAGATTTGTTTTTGCACATCAACAAACTCTCTCACGCAGAGTTGGACAAGCTCGGCACTCCGTCACTTATAACACGAATCACATATGACACCAATCAGGTTCAGCAATCTGTTGCAATGGCTATCCGTCTGCTCACCAGAGCACCGTTTATTGTTATCGGTTCAATGGTTATGGCAATGACAATCAACCTTGAAATGTCAATTATTTTCTTCATTGCGGCCATATTGATTGCCGTTACTCTTTACCTCATTATGACAAAGAGTATTCCTATTTTTGAAAAAATGCAGAAAAAGCTCGACAAAATCAGCCTTATCTGCCGTGAAAATCTTTCGGGCAACAGGGTTATCAGAGCCTTTTCAAAGCAGAAAAATGAGAAAAAGCGTATTGACGATTCAACCGAGGATTTGGCTAAAACTTCGATCAGAGTAAGCATTCTTTCGGCACTTTTAAGCCCTGTCACCTACATCATCACCAATGCTGCAATTATTCTCATCATTTGGTTTGGCGCTCAGAATGTAAACGCAGGCAACGGAATGCTTTCGGGTGACATCATTGCCCTTGTAAACTATATGACGCAGATTTTGCTTGCAATGATTGTTGTTGCAAACCTTGTTGTACTTCTCACGAAGGCAAGTGCAAGTGCGGCAAGACTTAACGAAGTGTTTGAAACTCAGCCGAGTGTGTGTGAAAGCACTACCGAGAACATTGAAATTTCAGAGAGTGAAAGCACTCCGAAAATCGAATTTGACAATGTAAACTTCACATACGGCACGGGTGATGACGAGCTTGAGGACATCAGCTTTAAAATCAAGCGTGGTCAGACGGTCGGTCTTATCGGCGGTACGGGTTGCGGTAAAAGTACGCTTGTCAACCTTATCCCCCGTTTTTACGATGCAACACAGGGTACTGTAAGCGTTGACGGCAGAAATGTCAAGGACTATCCGTTCTTACAGCTCCGTTCACAGATTGGTATTGTTCCTCAGCAGTCAATTCTTTTCAAGGGAACAATCCGTGACAATATGAAATGGCAAAACGAAAATGCAACTGACGAGGATATTATAAAGGCTCTAAAAATTGCACAGGCATACGAGTTTGTAAGCAAGCTGAACAAAGGGCTTGACAGCTTTGTTGAACAGGGCGGAAAGAACTTCAGCGGAGGTCAGCGTCAGCGACTTTGCATTGCCAGAGCACTCACAGGCTCACCGAAGCTTCTCATTCTTGACGACAGCTTTTCGGCTCTTGACTTTGCAACAGATGCGGCACTCAGAAAGGCTTTGCGTGAAAACACAAAGGATATGACCGTGATAATCGTTACACAGCGTTGCTCAACAATCAAGAACGCAGACCTTATTCTTGTGCTTGATGACGGCAGACTTGTAGGCAAAGGTCCGCACGATGAACTGTTTGAAAGCTGCGAAACCTACCGTGAAATCTGTCTTTCACAGCTTAATGAAGAGGAGGCCAAAAGATGAAAAATTCAGCAAAACAATCCTCCTCTGTAAAAAAGGTACTCAAAAAAATAAAGCCGTATTCGTTTTATCTGATTTTAGCTCTTGTGAGCGCAATCATCAGCGTTTCGCTCACGCTCTATATTCCGGTTCTCACAGGTAACGCAATCGACAACATCATTGACAAGGGTAATGTTGACTTTGCAAGCGTTATTCAGATTCTTGTGTACATCGGTGTAGGCATCGGCGGTGTGGCACTTTTCCAGTGGATTATGACCTACTTTACCAACATTGTCAGCTACCGCACTGTTCGTGACCTCAGAAGAGAGGTTTTTGAAAAATTCAACACAGTTCCCCTCTCCTACATTGACACAACACCTCACGGCGACCTTATCAGCCGAGTAATCAACGATGTTGACGCAGTTGGTGACGGTCTTACACAGATGTTTCTACAGCTTTTTTCGGGCATTGTTACCATTGTCGGCACCCTTGTATTTATGCTGACAATCAACTGGAAAATCGCCCTTGTGGTTGTTGTTCTCACACCGCTTTCGCTCTTTGTTGCGGCATTCATCGGCAAGATGACACACAACCGCTTTACCCGTCAACAGGCACTCAACGGTGACATCTCGTCATATGTCGAAGAGCATATCGGCAATCAGAGAATTGTAAAGGCTTTTTCATATGAGGACAGAGCCTTTGAAGAATTTGAAAAGTACAACGATGAACTTCTTGAAGTGGGATTCAAGGCGCAGTTTGCAGGCGCACTTGCCAACCCGTCAACAAGATTCGTAAACGCATTGGTTTATGCCGCAGTAGGCATTATGGGTGCTCTGTTTGCCGTTGCAGGCACACTTTCAGTCGGACAGTTATCATGCTTCCTTACCTACGCAAATCAGTACACAAAGCCGTTTAACGAGGTTACAGGCGTACTCACGCAGTTGCAGACAGGCATTGCGGCGGCAGGACGGGTTTTTGAGGTTCTTGAGGCAGATAACGAAATTCCCGACAACAGTACAAAAGAGCTTGAGCATTGCGAAGGCAATGTCAAGATTGAGAATGTAAACTTCTCCTACACAAAAGAAAAACCGCTCATCACAAACTTTTCGCTTAATGTCAAGAGCGGCAGTCACATTGCCATTGTCGGTCCGACAGGTTGCGGCAAGACAACATTCATCAATCTTCTTATGAGATTTTATGACACGGACAGTGGCAAAATCAGCATTGACGGAGTTGACATTATGGACATCACCCGTGACAACCTCAGAAAATGCTACGGAATGGTTCTTCAGGACAGCTGGCTGTTCAACGGAACGATTATGGAAAATCTGCGTTACGGCAACGAAAACGCAACCGAAGAAGAAGTTATTACCGCTGCAAAGGCAGCATATGCGCACTCATTCATCCGCCGTATGTCTGACGGCTACAACACCGTAATCAGCGAGGACGGCGGTAATCTCAGTCAGGGACAGAAACAGCTTTTGTGTATTGCAAGGGCGATGCTTACAAACCCGTCAATTCTTATTCTTGACGAGGCGACTTCATCAATTGATACCCTTACCGAAATCCGTGTTCAAAAGGCTTTTGCCAAGATGATGAAGGGCAAGACGAGCTTTGTTGTTGCCCACAGACTTTCAACAATCAAGGAAAGCGATGTTATCCTTGTTATGAAGGACGGCAACATCATTGAACAAGGCACACACGAGGAGTTGCTTGCCAAAGGCGGATTCTATAACAAACTTTACAACAGTCAGTTTGCAAAACAGTAATACGGCAACGGTCAGTAACCGCCAATTGAAACAATTGTAAAATCGTTTTGACAATAAACAGTATAACTGACTACTACACACGAACACACAATTTTCAACAAATCCGAAAATATATACAAAACGAGGTCATCAGCTAAAAACCGATGACCTCGTTTTGTATTATGAACTTTTAATCAGAAAGGGATTTTTCAACATTTATTATCGGATAAAGCTTTTCGTCAATTGACTTGATTTTCTCGATTGCACTCTGTTTAATCTGTCTTTCTGTAAGGTCAAGTCCATACGGAATAACCATATCAAAGACAACATTTGTATGCGTACTGCCCTTTACAATTCTGAAATCGTGGATTGAATACTCCGGATTAAGCTCACACAAGCCCTCCTCCACCTTCATTTTAAGTTCATTTGTGAACGCATCGTTTGAGGCAATCGGATCCATATGTATGGTTGCAAAACAGTTGTACCTGTTTTCAAGCTGTTTTTCCGTCAGGTCAATTGCGTCGTGAGCTTCAAGGATATCCTCGTCACACGGTACCTCTGCGTGGAGTGAAATAAAGCATCTGCCCGGACCGTAATCGTGAATAATCAAATCGTGGATACCCACAATCATATCATTTTTCAACACTGTTTCCTTGATTTCATCAACAAATTCGGCATCCGGAGCTTTGCCGAGAAGCGGTGAAAGGCTCTCTCTGAATGTGCTGACACCCGTAAAAAGTATGAACAGCGAAACGCACACACCGAGCCATCCGTCAATCTGAACTCCTGTTGAGGCAGAAATAAGCAATCCGATTATTACAACCGAGGTTGCAATACAATCGGTCAAAGAATCGAGCGCCGCCGCCTTGAGTGCGGTTGAATTTATCTTTCTCGACAATCCCGAATTAAAAAAGTACATCCATAATTTTACGAAAATTGACGCAATCATTATTGCGAGTGAAAGCGTTGAAAATGCCGTTTTGTCCTCGGGAGTAATTATCTTTTCTATCGAACTTTTTATAAGCTCAACACCCATTAAAAGGATTACAACGGAAATTCCCAAGCCTGCCACATACTCATAACGACCGTGGCCGAACGGATGCTCTCTGTCGGCAGGACGGCTTGCAAGCTTAAATCCGAGAAATGTAACAACCGAACTGCCTGCGTCCGAAAGGTTGTTGAGGGCGTCGGCAATGACGGAAACCGATACCGAAACAATTCCGGCAAACAATTTTCCTCCGAACAGTAACAGGTTAAGAATTATTCCGCAAACACCCGAAAGGTTGCCATAGGCAGTTCTAACCTTTGGATTATCGCAATTGTCGCTGTCTTTAACGAACAGCTTTACAAGTAATTTTGTCAAATAAAACACCAACTAAAATTTATTTACAGCGAATCGTTTCGGCTGAAAACATCGGCAACCTCCGTAATTGAAATGTACGCTTTCTTGTCGATTTCACGCACAATTTCCTTCAGCTTGCCAATCTGGAAACGGTTGACAACAAAGTAAATCATCACCTTGTCCTTGCCTGAATATCCGCCCTGAGCCTGCATTACGGTAACGCCGCTTTGAAATTCCTCCGAAAGTGCGTTACAAATTTCATCGCAACGGCTTACAGACGCAATAATCGTTGCCGCCTTTGCCCTGTCAAAACCTTCAACAATAAAGTCAATCGTTTTAAGTGCGGCAAAATATGTAACAATCGAATAAAGCGGAAGAATCCAGCTTTGCAGAATGAAACCGCATACAACATAAAGTACGATATTGTATGCCATAACGAATGAACCAACAGATACACCGATTTTCTTCGCAAAGATTACCGCCATAACCTCGATGCCGTCCATTGCACCGCCAAATTTGATTGCAAGACCGCTGCCTATACCCGAAATCACACCGCCGAACACGGCACAAAGGAGCAAATCGGTTCCCGCAAGCGGAGATGCCATACTGACATCAACGGGCAGAACATCGGTTATCAGCCATGAAACGAACGAATAAACTGCAACCGTATAAATTGCGTAAAATGTAAACTTCTTTCCCTGCTTTTTAAGTCCGAACAAAAACAGCGGCAGGTTAAAAATTATAAGAAAAAGTGAAAGCGACAGGCTTTCGGGTGTAAGTTGTGCGGCAAGCATAGCCGTACCTGAAATTCCGCTGTCGTAAAGGTTCACGGGATTAAGAAATATTGTAATTCCAAACGCATTGATAATTCCGGCAATTGTGAGAAAAAGCATATTTTTGATTTTGATTGTCTTTCTCGCTCTTTGTAAAAGATTTTTCATTGTCATCATCCTTTGCGATAAATTTCCATCCCCATCATTCACATAAGTATAGCCTAATTGTATCACAATAATGATATTTAGGCAAGAAAAGCAAAAGCACTTGCACATTTTGTATTTTTAATACAAGAAAGTAAAAGCAGAAAATAAAGTATATCCATAGCGACGGTTTCCTTTCGGATTTTTGTGTGGTAACTTAATTCTACTACGAAATCGTTTCTATGAATATTCGTTTTTATTGTTTCATCTTCATTTTACAATCTGCCATTCAAATCTGATATGACCATCAATCTCAAAAGATAACTGTATAAATAGCAGACAAAAACGCCTTGCAGAAATTGTAGGGCGTTTTTTGCGTTAGAATAGCAAATTTCGCTTGGTGGTACTAGTAGTTTGAATTTGTTTGTGTTATAATAAATTGTATTATATTTAGATAAATTGACAAATCACAAAATAGAGACCTTTGAGTACGATTTAGGACTTACATTTGTTGAGATAAAATAAGCATTGACCAAATTTTATAAGGAGAAATTGTTATGGGAAACAAGATTACCGGAAAAGAATATCAATTGAGTAAAATCTTTAGTAAGGAATTCAACTATTATATTCCTGCATATCAAAGACCATATGCTTGGACTGAAGAAGAAACTGAAACTTTGTTTGATGACTTGTTAGATTTTTATCAAACCGAAAAAGTTGACAATTATTTTCTTGGAAGTATCGTGTTAATTAAAGATGAAGATAAGCCTAAAGCAGATGTTATAGATGGACAACAGCGACTTACAACATTAACAATACTTATTGCAGTCATTGCATCATATCTCACAGGAGAGAATCAAAGCAACTGCAAAAAATATCTTAGAGAATCGGGAAATTATTTGGAAGACTTGGTTCCTCTTCCAAGACTTCATTTGCGTCAAAAAGATCAGGAGTTTTTCAATAAATATATTCAAAATGTCAATTTGTCTGATTTGATTTCTCTGGACCCAGAAAATTTACCAAATGAATCACAGCAACATATCAGATCTAATTGTGCATTGATAATTAAAAAGATGGATGACACATTCAACGGAGACGAAGATAAAATTAAAGATTTTTGCAAATTTCTAGTGACAAGATGTTATCTTGTTGCTGTTTACACACCAAGCCAGCAATCTGCATTTCGTGTGTTTTCTGTTATGAATAGTCGAGGATTAAACTTGATGCCTATAGACATCATCAAATCCGATGTTATCGGACAGATTCCTCAAAAGGAACAGCAATATTATACTGATAAGTGGGAAGATTTAGAAGTTCAAACATCTCGTTCTGGTTTTAATGATGTGTTTACACATACAAGGATGATTTTTGCAAAGTCAAAAGCAAAAAAGAGTTTACTTGAAGAATTTAAGGAATCTGTATTATCAAAAACAACGCCAAAACAATTAATTAATGATATTTTGGAACCGTATTCTGAAGCATATACCATTTTGGTTAACAGAAAATATGTTGCAATAAAAAACACAGAAGATATTAACCAATATTTGTTTTGGCTTAATAAAATTGATAATTCGGATTGGATGCCTTCTGCAATAAAATTTATGGCAGAACATAAAAACGAACCAGATTATGTATTATGGTTTGTAAGAAAGCTTGAAAGGCTTGCATCTTATCTTCATATAACAGCCAAAGATATTAATCACAGAATAGAGCGATATAAAACGATTCTTGAAGAAATGGAAATGAATCCAGATCATAATATAAATGACCCGTTATTATCAGTAGAACTTTCAAATGAAGAAAAGAAAGAATTTGCTAATGTATTGGATGGGGAAATATATAAATTAACAGCTATAAGAAGAAACTTTGTTATTCTCCGACTGAATTCTTTTGTTAGTGATGGGGCAACTAAATTTGATTTTGAGCCTAATATATTAACTATTGAGCATGTCTTACCTCAAACAGTGACAACTGGATCCGAATGGGAAGATTGGTGGCCTAACATAGAAGAAAGGGAAACCTGGATACACAGAATTGCGAATCTTGTACCATTAACTCGAAAGAAAAATTCAGAAGCTCAAAATTTCAATTTTGATAAAAAGAAGGATATATATTTCAAAGGCAAGAACGGAACAACAACATATCCATTAACAACTCAAGTTATAAGTGAAAACACATGGACACCGTCAATTGTTAAAAATAGGCAAAAGGAACTTTTGGAAAAATTTGAAGAGTGCTGGGAACTTGATTATGTCGATGAGGTAGATAAAAAAACTACATTAGATGATGAAACACTTTTCTATATTACAAATAAGCGTGGAGCAAATTCAACAGGTTATGCAGTTGAGAATGGTTTTGTAGTCAAAGCAGGAAGTAAAATATCTGACACTACGGTAGAAAAATTTGAAGTGAATTATCCTAATGCATACCGACTTCGTGAGAAACTCTGCTCAGATGGAACCATTATTAATGGAGTGTTTCAAAATGATTATGAATTTGATAGCATTTCACTAGCGGCCTCGCTTATTCTTGGCAGAAATGCAAGAGGGCAAAAAGAATGGGTAGATATTAATGGATTTCCTTTTGATGAAAATGAAAAAAACAATTATGTTGGTGTGTTTAACATCAACGATGAAAGTACATATGGAGTACTTAAGGTTGGTTCGTTAGCCTTTGAACTATTCAAAAAGGTGTTTGAACTTGGGAATATTACGGATGAAGAAATAGAAAAATTAAAAGAAAAAGAGTATTCAAAACAGTTATTCAGTAGAACTGTTTACCCTATCTTAGCGGATCATCGAGAGGATAATCGTGGCAACAGTAATATTATACGTTATCGAAAAGAGCCAATTGTTTATCAGGGTAAGAATATTTATTTTACGACACAGTGGTTTGCATCAAATCGTAATGATGTTATTTCTTGGTATAAGAAACATCTGTAATGTGCGTATAATATAAACCTGTAATGATATTAGCAATAACTTCCATTTTACAAAGTTAATAGATACATATAACTCGTCTATTAACCTTTACAAACTCTATTGCAAATCAAGGTTTATGCAGACTCAATACCCCTATTTTTCAAGGGGAAATGCCTCTGTTTTTATCGAATTACCCCTATTGACATTGAGCCTTAAACAAAATAGGGCTGTCGCATTATTTGCAACAGCCCATTAATTACCTATATTTAATTATTCCTGAGAGTCAGCCTTGGCTTTCTCAATAATTTTTTGAGCAACATTTGCAGGAGTGTCCTCATAGCGGACAAACGCAAATTCAAATGATCCTCTGCCCTGTGTTACCTGGCGAATGTAGGTTGCAAAGTCATCCATTTCTGCCATAGGAACTTCCGCCTCAACAATCTGCGTTCCGTTCTCACCCGGCTGCATACCGAGTACACGACCTCTGCGCTTGTTGACCTCGCCCATTACATCACCCATATTTGCATCCGGAACATTGGCTTTAAGGCTTCCGATTGGCTCAAGAAGCGTGGGAGAAGCATTTGGAATACCGTTCTTATAAGCAAGAGATGCCGCTGTCTTGAATGACATCTCGGAGGAATCAACGGGATGATATGAACCGTCATAGAGAGTAGCCTTAATGCCTACCATCGGATAGCCTGCAAGAACACCCTTCTTGATTGAGTCCTGAAGTCCCTTTTCAACAGCAGGGAAGAAATTTTTCGGAACTGCACCGCCGACAACTCTTTCGGAAAATACAAGACCGTCCGAATCACACGGTTCAAATTCAATCCACACATCACCGAACTGACCGTGGCCGCCCGACTGCTTTTTATATCTGCCCTGTGCAGAAACCTTTTTGCGGATAGTTTCTCTGTATGCAATCTTTGGCTTTTTGAGGACTGCGTCAACATTATACTTTGTTTTAAGTCTTGAAATTACAACATCAAGGTGTTGTTCGCCGAGTCCCGAAATTAACATTTCATGGGTTTCGTGGTTTGAAACGAGTTTGATTGTCGGATCTTCGTCTGCAAGCTTTGCAATGCCCTGGGCAACCTTATCCTCGTCACCCTTCTTTGCCGGATACACAGCCATTGTATATGATGATGACGGATAGTCGATTCCGTCAAGAACAACCTTTCTGAGAGGCGAACAGAGTGTGTCGCCTGTTTTTGTTGATGCAAGTTTCGGGATTGCGCCGATGTCGCCTGCACCAATGTACGGAACATCCGACTGCTTTTTACCGCTTACGGAAAGCACCTTTGTAATTCTCTCCTGTGCGCCTGTACGCATATTGATGAGAGGAGCATCCGAGCTTACCTTGCCCGAAACAACCTTTACATATGAAAGTCTGCCGATGAACGGGTCTGCAACCGTCTTGAATACGATTGCGGCAGCCGCACCGCCGTCATTAACCGAAACATCAACGGGTTCACCGTCAAGGTCAACACCGATTTCACCGCTCTTGTCAGCCGCTGACGGAGCAAGCCATGTAAGGCTGTTCAAAAGCTGATCAATTGCGAATGTATTATGAGCGTCGCCGCAGAATACGGGGCAGATTGTGCCGTCCTTAACACCCTGACTTACACCGAGAATGATTTCTTCGGGAGTAAACTCCTCACCCATAATAAACTTGTCAAGAAGTTCCTCGCTTGTTTCGGCAACAGCCTCCTTGATAGCCTCACGCAAGCCCTCAAGCCTGTCGCCCATATCAGGAAGCGCAGTCTGTTTTACACTGCCGTCTGTGCCGTACTCATAAGCCTTGTAATCAAACAAATTAACATAAGTGTTTGCCTGACCGTCAACAATGTACGGAACAACAACAGGACAAACAGACGGACCGAATGTAGCCTTCAAGCTCTCGAATACACGATAGAAACGGGCACTTTCGTCGCAAAGACCGTTTACAAAGAACACCTTTGTAAGCCCCGCCTTTGTTGCCGCCTCAACTGCTTTTTCGGTACCTACACAGACACCGTCCTTGCCCGAAACAACGACGAGCGCTGTGTCAGCCGCTCTCATGCCCTCTGCAACACCGCCTGCAAAATCAAAAAGACCGGGGGTGTCGATTAGGTTGATTTTTGTATTTTTCCATTCAATCGGTGCAACCGCCGTCATAATTGAAGTCTGTCTTTTGATCTCCTCGCTGTCAAAATCAAGGACTGTGTTGCCGTCTGCAACCTTACCGAGTCTTTCGCTCATTTTTGAGAGATAGAGTATTGACTCCGCAACCGAGGTTTTGCCGCTGCCGCTGTGTCCTGCGAGGGCAATATTAAGAATTTTTTTAGCGTCGTATTGTTTCAAAAGTGAAATCCCCTTTCGTAAAATTTCTATTCTAATCAAGCTTTTTTCGACAAAATTAAACAATAGTGTCAATTAATACGGAATTATTATAGCATATTTGTATAAAATAAACAACCGAATTATGGCAAAATAAAAAAATTCACCCTTTGCCCAAATGGACAAGGGATGAATTGTGCAACTTGCTTTTTTATTTTATGTTAAGCTGAAAAATACACAGATTTTTGCAAGGTCAATTGTGCATTTTAACGATTGGGTTTCCTGAAAAAACAATTTTCGACAAAAGGAAAGGCTCTCAAAACGAGAGCCTTGAAAACTTGATTATTCGAGAACCGCACCCTGTGCGCCTGATGTAACAAGCTTTGCATAACGAGCAAGGTAGCCTGTTGTAATCTTGGGCTGACGGGGCTTCCATTCTGCCTTACGCTTTGCAAGCTCTTCGTCAGAAACGAGGAGATTGATTGTATTTGCAGGAATGTCGATTTCAATCATATCGCCCTCTTTAACAAGTGCAATCGGACCGCCGACTGCTGCCTCTGGAGATACATGACCGATAGCCGCACCTCTTGTTGCGCCTGAGAAACGACCGTCTGTGATAAGAGCAACACAGTTGCCGAGACCGCTGCCCATAATAGCGGAAGTCGGGTTGAGCATTTCTCTCATGCCGGGACCGCCCTTAGGACCTTCGTATCTGATAACAACAACCTCACCGGGATTGATTTTGCCGTCATAAATTGCACTGAGAGCGTCCTCTTCGCAGTCAAACACTCTTGCCGCACCCTTGTGGTGCATCATTTCCTCTGCAACGGCACTTCTCTTAACAACAGAACCGTCAGGAGCAAGGTTACCCTTGAGAACAGCAATACCGCCTGTCTTGCTGTATGGATTTGTAACAGGGCGAATGATGTCCGTGTCCTTGATTTCACAATCCTTAATGTTCTCGCCTACAGTCTTGCCTGTTGCCGTGATAAGGTCTGTGTCAAGAAGTCCAACCTTTGTAAGCTCGTTCATTACGGCATAAACACCGCCTGCCTCGTTGAGATCCTCCATATATGTGTGACCTGCAGGAGCAAGGTGACAAAGGTTAGGAGTCTTTTTGCTGATTTCATTGGCAATGTCAAGGTTAAGCTTAACACCTGCCTCTTTTGCGATTGCAGGAAGGTGGAGCATTGTATTTGTTGAACAGCCGAGAGCCATATCAACAGTAAGAGCATTCATAAATGCTTTTTCCGTGAGAATGTCACGAGGACGGATATCCTTTTCAAGGAGTTCCATAACCTTCATGCCGGCGTGCTTTGCAAGCTTGATTCTGTCTGAGTAAACAGCAGGAATTGTGCCATTACCCTGAAGTCCCATACCGATTGCCTCGGTAAGACAGTTCATACTGTTGGCGGTGTACATACCCGAACATGAACCGCATGACGGACAAGCCTTGTTTTCAAACTCGGCAAGCTCTTCGGCAGTAATCTTGTTTGCCGTATAAGCGCCGACTGCCTCAAACATACTCGAAAGACTTGTCTTTTTGCCCTTAACATGACCTGCAAGCATAGGACCGCCGCTTACGAAAACTGTCGGAACATTAATTCTTGCGGCAGCCATAAGCATACCCGGAACATTCTTGTCGCAGTTAGGAACCATTACAAGTGCGTCAAACGCATGAGCCTTTGCCATAGCCTCTGTTGAGTCTGCGATAAGCTCACGGGTTACGAGAGAATACTTCATTCCCTCATGTCCCATAGCAATACCGTCACAAACAGCGATTGCAGGGAATACAATCGGAACACCGCCTGCAAGAGCAACGCCCTGCTTAACGGCGTCAACAATCTTATCTATATTCATATGTCCCGGAACGATATCGTTCTTGGAACTTACAATACCGATAAAAGGTTTCTTAATTTCTTCTTCGGTAAGACCGAGAGCATTCAAAAGCGAACGCTGAGGTGCGGTACTTACGCCGTCCTTTATAACTGAACTTTTCATTGTAAACACCCTTTCCATAATTATCAAATCGGAACAAAATTCACATAAAGCCCTTCAATTGTTCCATAATAAAACACAGTGAAAATTTCTGTATCGTTAATCTTAATTTTAGCACATCGACTGTTCAAAATCAAGTAGAGAACCTATATTGCCAAAATCATTTATTACGGCTCAATCGTTGATTATTCTGCCCTTTTCAACATTGGGCATAATAAAGTTATCCCTTGAATATTCCCACAGCTTTTTTGAGCCGTCGGCGGTGTTTTTGTTGCGGTTAAGAATACTGTGCAGGTGAACAATATGCTCTACCCACGCCTTGCCGTCGGTTGCATCATTGAGCATGGCGGGCTGAATGTTATCCATTGTGTGAGCAAACTTTGCTTCGGCTGTTTCGCCGCTTTCAAATTCAAGCCACAGATTCATCATCTTTTCGCCCTGATCTTCCGGAAGAAGTCCGAAAATTCTTTTTGCGGCTTTCATTTCACGCTCTGCCTGAGTTTTCTTAGCTTCCTCATCATAGGCATATGTATCGCCTGCGTCAATCTCGACAATATCGTGAATCAGGAGCATTGTCATTGTTTTAAGCACATCAATTTCCGAATTTGCATATTCGGAAAGCATAACGGTCATTATCGCCATATGCCATGCGTGCTCGGCATCGTTTTCCTTTTTTCGAGCGTCGGAAAGGTAGGTTTGACGGATGATGAATTTTTCCTTATCAATTTCCTTTATAAAATCAAATTGCTTTTCAATTCTTGATTTCTCCATAATGTTCCCTCTTAAAATTCAGGCCTGCACATTGGCATAGTGCAGGCTTTATGTGATTATTTATTTACTACAGGAAGTTTGGTTTTATCGTATTCATCCAATCTGTTGCCGTAAAGGTAATAGTTCGTTTCTTTTACAACAACAGGCGAAAGCACAACTACGGCAATAAGGTTGGGAATTGACATAAGTGCATTGAAGATGTCAGCCATTGTCCAAACAAGGTCGAGCTTGATAACAGGACCGATGAGAAGAATAAATACAAAAATCAGCTTGTAAGGAATCATACCGCCTCTGCCGAAAAGATATTCAACACAGCGTTCACCGTAGTATGACCAGCCGAGAATTGTTGAATATGCAAAAGCGGCAATACCGATAACAAGAATCGGTGTGCCGATTACGGGAATCTGCTGGAAGGCTTTGTATGTAAGGTCGCCGCCGTCGGAAACATCAATTGCAGGATTTTTGATAATTGAGCTTACAAGCACAAGACCTGTCATAAGACAAACAACGACTGTGTCCCAGAAAGTTCCCGTTGAAGAAATCATAGCCTGACGAACAGGGTTTCTTGTTTGAGCGGCAGAGGCAACTATCGGAGCAGAACCCATACCGGATTCGTTACTGAAAAGGCCTCTTGCAATACCGTAACGAGCGGCAAGCATAAGGCTTGAACCGAGGAAACCGCCTGCAACGGACTTAAGAGAAAATGCGTCCTGAAAAATCATTTCAAATGTCTTGCCGAGAACATCAAAGTTCATGCCGAGGATAATAAGACAGCCGAGAACATAGAAAACAGCCATAAACGGTACAAGGAGTTCGCAAACTCTTGAGATTGACTTGATACCTCCGAAAATTACAACGGCTGTAATTGCGGCAACAAGAACACCTACAATAATCGAAATAACCGAAGCGTCCTGACCGAAAAGATTCACCGTACCAAGGTCAAAGGTGTTGTTCATAATGTTTGAAATCGCATTAACCTGAACACCCGAACCGATGCCGAAGGATGCAAGCAATGCAAAAAGTGCAAAAAGAACGGCTAGGATTTTGCCGAGAGTCTTAAACTTAAATCCTCTTTCAAGGGCATACATAGCGCCGCCGAGCATTCTGCCGTCAGATGTCTTTACACGATACTTTACACCGATGAGTGACTCGGAATACTTCGTTGCGATGCCGAAAACACCGGTGAGCCAGCACCAGAGAACCGCACCGGGGCCTCCGAGTGCAATTGCAGTACCTACGCCTATGATATTACCCGTGCCGATTGTTGAGGCAAGTGCTGTTGCAAGAGCCTGAAACGGGCTGATGTCACCGTCTGAATCGGGATCCTTTGTCACCGAAAGTTTGATTGCCTTAAAAGTTTTTCTCTGTACAAATTTTGTGCGAATTGTGAGGAAAATGTGAGTTCCGAGAAGAAGGATAATCATAAACCAACCCCACAGGAAGTCATTGAAGCTATTCATCACAGCTGAAATCGCATCCCACATATTGTACCGCCTCCTTGTTTTAGTATAAACCTACCCTGTTTAATATACAAAAGCAAAACCTGCTTTATGTCCGTTAATGTTTTTTACAAAAATCGTTTTACATCAATAAGGTTGTCTGCAACTCCGTAAAGAAGGGGAATTGCCTCTGCACTCGGACGGTCAAGGTCGGGAACCATAACCGTTTTACACCCTGCCGAGCTTGCCGACTTTATGCCGTTGAGCGAATCCTCAAGTGCAATGCAGTTTTCGGGAGCAAGTCCGAGTTTTTCTGCGGCATAAAGATAAATGTCGGGTTCGGGCTTTCCTTTTGCAACCATTGACGCACAAACTATTTCGTCAAAATAATCGTAAAGACCGAGAGCCGAAAGATATTTTTTCGTTCTCTCCGGAGCGGTTGCGGTTGCAAGGGCAACCCTGTAGCCGTTCTGCTTTAAAAAGCCAAGAAATTCAGCGGCACCGGGCTTTGATTCAATGCCGTTTTCCGAGATGAACTTATCCATAAGCTCAATTCTTTTATCGTGAACCTTGCGGTAGTCAAAATCCTCCCCGAAAAAGCCCTTTAATTTTGCAATTGCAAACGGGCGAGCCATTGAGCGAATACTGAGTGCGTGGTGCGTTTCCATAGGATAGCCGTAAAAAAGAGCCGCCTCACACCAAAAACGGACATACAGCTTTTCCGTGTCAAGAATGACACCGTCCATATCGGAAATAATACCTTTTATATCAGGATTCATATTTTACCTCCCGATTTTTTTAGATTCATATTTACAAACGCAATTCCGAGTGAAATCAGAATAAGCGAGATGAGCGTTTCGATTCTGAAAACATTTTCACCGAGCATAAGCCCCGACAAAACTGTTCCGAACACGGGAACAAGCAGATTGAAAACGGAAATTCTGCTTGCATCATGAAATTTGAGAAGTGCTGTCCACAGCGAAAATGCCGCCGCTGATACGAACGCAAGCCAGAGCAACACGGAAACACTTTCAACATTTATCAAACCAATACTGCCACCGCAGCATATGCCCGACACAAGCAATATAAAACCGCCTGTTAAAAGCTGAAAAGCGGTTACAGGGAACGGATCTCGTCCTGTTGTGACTTTTTTCGCAACGATGTTGCCTGCCGCCGCAGATATTGTTGAAAAGAGAATCATCATATCGCCGAACCAAGTGTCCGTGCTGACAGTTCCGCCGAAATTGATTGCGATAATTCCGCCGAATCCGAGAATACAACCGATAATTTTCATCAGCGTGAGCCTGTCGTTTTTGAAAAACAACGGCACGAAAAGCACGGTAAAGAACGATGCACAAGCCGTTATTATAGAGGTGTTCGTTCCGCTTGTAAAACCGATTCCGATGTATGTAAAAATATACTGCAATCCTGTCTGCACCACCCCGAGTGAACAGACGGGCAGTATATCTTTTTTTGAAAGCGTCGGCGGTTTTCTTTTTGATATCCACAAAAAGATAAACACCATAAATCCCGCCAACATAAAGCGCATTCCTGCAAAAATCAGCTTTGAGCCGATATCCGACTCCTCAATCTTAAAAGCAGAGTAGCCGACCTTTATAAACGGAAAAGCCGTTCCCCACAAAAGTGTGCAGAAAATTGCTGTTAAATATGCTATTTTTTTATTTTGTAACAGTTTCATTTTATTCATCCGGAAAAATTAACAATATCGAATATAGTATACCATAAAAATCAGAAAAAGAAAACCTTACAATTTCAAAAATTTGTTTATTCCGTAAACAGAATTTGCACCGTCACAACAGGCGGTTATAATTTGTCGCAGATTTTTTGTGCGGATATCCCCTGCAACAAAAATTCCCGACACGGATGTCTGACAGGTTTCATCGGCAATCACATATCCGTTGTCATCAGTTTTTACAAAACCCTTGACACATTCGGTTCTCGGTTCAAGACCTACCGCAACAAAAACTCCGTCAGTTTTCAGAATTTTCTCATTATCAAGCGTAACCGATTTAACCTTTTCGTCACCGTCAATTTTCACAACATTGGTGTTGTAAAGAATTTTGACATTGCCCGATTTTTCAAGCTTTTGCACAAGCACTCTGTCGGCTTTTAATGCGTCGCCCCTGTAAATAAGAAAAACCCGTTTGCATATATGAGAAAGATAGGTCGCCTCGGTAACGGCGGTGTTTCCTCCACCGATTACCGCCACTGTTTTGTCTTTGAAAAAATAGCCGTCACACACGGCACAATAGCTTACTCCTCTGCCTTCAAACTTATTTTCACCGTCAATTCCCAATTTTTTGTGGGTTGCGCCCATGCAGAGAATAACAGATTTTGTCTTGACCTCACTGTCGGAACATTCAAGGATAAAACCATCATAATTTTTTCTTATGCCGACGAGGGATTGTCTGACAAAATTTGCACCGAATGACTTTGCGTGTGAATAAAAATGCTGGATGAGGTCAAAGCCTGCAATATCGCTGAAGCCCGTGTAGTTTTCAACCGCATCCGTGAGGGCAATTGAACTGCCCTCGGGTGATGACGGATCAAGCACAATACAGTCAAGTCCGCTCCGAGAGGCATAGAGTGCCGCCGTAAGTCCTGCCGCACCTCCGCCGACAATTACAAGGTCATACAAAACTCTCACCCGTTTTTTCGGAGATTGCGGAGATTATCCGTTCTTCGGTCTGAACCCCCGACATACGCAAAATTTCGTTGCCGTCTTTAAAGAGCAAAAGTGCAGGAATTCCCGATACACCGTAGCGTTCTGTCAATTCGGGATTTTCGTCAACATTGACCTTGACGGTTTCAAAATATGCTTTGTATTTGTCACCGATTTCTTCGATTACAGGCGAAAGCATTCTGCACGGTGAACACCATTCGGCATAAAAATCGGCAAGCACCGGCTTTGATGATTTTATTAAACTTTCAAATTCATTTTTCCGTATGTTTTGAATCACAATATCACTCCGTAAATCGTTTTTACTATTGTTCCCGATTTAGGGGTAATTATTATATCTTTGTCTGCGTATTCAAATTATGTGTAGCGGCAAACCGATTTTATTGTAAAAAGCCGAAAAAAGTCCCCTCGAAAAATCGAGAGGACTTTAAATTTTTTTAATTTTGCAAATTGCAATAGCAACAAATATTTTTGACAATTTTTGTCTTGATTTATTTTAAGGCAATGTCATTCAGAATACAAATTCCTCAAAGCCGAAATTTCTTTGGCATAACCGTCAAGCTCGTTCGGGGTTTCAAGGAAAAACGGAAGATTTCGCAAATTTTCATTATTTATAATTTTTCCGAACGCATCAATTCCGATGTAGCCCTCGCCTATTTTCTGATGTCTGTCCTTGTGGTTGCCGATAGGATTCATACTGTCATTGAGATGAATTGCCTTGAGTCTTTCAAGCCCGATTACACGGTCAAATTCTTCAAGAACTCCGTCAAGATTATTCACAATGTCATAACCGGCGTCAAAAACATGGCAGGTATCAAGGCAGACGCCGATTTTATCGTTTCGCTCCACACGGTCGATAATCATACGCAGTTCTTCAAAGGTTCTGCCGACCTCCGTGCCTTTGCCCGCCATTGTTTCAAGCAATACCGTGGTTGTCATATCATCGAACATTGCAGTATTCAACGCTGTGCCGATTTGCTCAACCGCAGCTTTAACGCCCTGTCCCGTGTGACTGCCGGGGTGAAAGTTGTAAAGATTATTCGGGAGATATTCCATTCGTTTCAAATCATCCGTAAGCGTGTTCAGAGCAAATTCACGGGTTTCGGGTTTTGCCGAACAGAGGTTCATTGTGTATGGTGCATGGGCAAGAATTTTTGTAAAATTATTTTCCGTCATAAGTTTTATAAGTGCATTGACATCTTCGATATCAATTTTTCTTGCAGATCCGCCACGAGGGTTGCGTGTAAAAAATTGAAATGTGTTTGCTCCGATTGAAAGTGCATCTCTGCCGATTGCGTAAAAACCTTTTGATATTGAAAGATGAGAGCCGATATTAAGCATATTTTCTCCTTTTGCGTTAATTTATTTGCAGTAAGCGGTTTATCGTAAAGAAAAAAGCCTTTCTGTCAAAAGACAAAAAGGCTTTAGTTGGTCGGGATGACAAGACTTGAACTTGCGACTCCACGCCCCCCAGACGTGTGCGCTACCAAACTGCGCTACATCCCGTTGCAACATTAATATTTTAACAAACACTGCGAGCGTTGTCAAGATGTTTTAAAAACTTTTTGAATATTTTTGCACCCTGAGTTCAAAAAGCAAAACGGACACTGCCGATTGACAGTGTCCGAAAAATGCTTAATCAAAGATTAATTCGTTAAAATCAGTCTTCTTTCTTCTTTCTTGCAAGGAACATAACGCCTGCTGCTGAAACCATAAGACCTGCCATTACGAAAACGATAGTTGTTTCAACACCTGACTTAACTGCACCTGTGCTTGAAGAACCTGAACCTGATGAGCTTGAGCCACCGTTGCTTGAAGAAGAACTTGAACCGTTGCTTGAGCTGCCGCCTGCTGCCTTAGCACCTGTCTTCTTAGCGCTGTCAAGCTTAGCTGTATCTGCCTTCTTACCTGTTGTAGGATCTGTGCAACCTGCGAGAATCTTCTCAACTGCAGGAGCAATCTTATCCTTATCCTCGTTGTTTGTAGCATTGAGCCTATCTGTTACAGCACCCATAACATCTACAGGACTAACCTTGAGTTCGTCAAGAAGTTTCTGTGTAAGACTTGTCTTAGCATCATCATTGTAGTAAGCAACGAGGTATGTAGCCATCAATGTTACATCTGATTCGCCCTCAGGGAAAGCAGAACCGATGATGTTACCTGTTGATGTAATCTTCTTTTCAGGACCGCAGTCTGAGTTGTTTTCCCACTTAGCTTCGTTTGCCTTCTTTTCTGAATCCTCAGGGTTTTCAAGCTGATTACCTGTGCAATAAAGTGTGTCACCGATGCACTTGCCGCTCATGATAGCGTTGTATGACTGCATACCTGTGTTAGCACTAAAGATTACACAGTAAACTCTTCCGTCTGACTTAGAGATTGTGTTACCTGTCATTGAAAGATCATATGTAGCTATACCTGTTGAAGAATCGTACTTACATTTTTCTTTCTTTGACTGCCAAGCCGGCCAATCGCCTGAACCGTCAGCTCTCCAAATATGACAGAATACTGTCTTAACATTGTTCCAGCCTGACTTCTTAACATCAAACTTAACAACATTGCCTGCTTCAACTTCTGAAGAAGCGTCAGCTGAAACTTCTGATGAACCGTCGGCTGAAACCTCGCCTGACTGATCTGCTGCAGCAACAGCAGCGTCATCCTCTGCTTCTGCAGCGCTAGCTGTGATGGCAGCTGAACTGCACATTACTGCTGCTGCAAGAAAAAGACCTGCAATTTTCTTGAACATTTTTAATCTCCTCCTAAAATTGTTCATAAATATCCAAGATAGATTTTCATATCTTAGTATTGCTTATTATACTATAAAAATAACAAAACTGCAATAGTTTTGGTTTAAAACCGTTTTTGTTAATTGCACAAGATTTTATGTAGCCGTTTGGCTATTTTCCACAATTCAACCGGCAAGTAAGCCATAAATACACATTAAACGATTATTTTAACATTGCATAAACAGTTTCTTTTACGCTGTCAAGAGCCTCTGAAATCTTCTCCGGCTGTTTAGCACCTGCCATAGCCATATCGGGCTTACCGCCTCCGTTGCCTCCGGCCTTCTGAGCAACAGCCTTTATGATTTTGCCTGCATTTGCACCGAGAGCAAGAGCATCTTTACCGCAGGCTGCGGCAAATGTCACCTTACCGTCATTTTCAGTTGCAAGAACACATACGCACTTCGGGGCAAAATCTCTTGCCTTTTCACACATTGTGCGAAGAATGTCGGCATTAGCCTTGTCAATTCTGCCTGTTACCACTCTTACACCGTTTTCCTCCGTTGTGCCTGCAAAAAGCTGACCGATCTGAGCAACGGCAAGCTTTGAATTAAGCTCGTTGATTTCTCTCTGCTGTTCCTTGATAAGCTGTTCAGCCTTCTGAACACCCTCAACAACTGCCTTTGGATTTGCAATTTTGAGTAATGAGCAAACATCCATAATAACAGCGCTCATACCGTTGATGTACTTGAGAACGCCCATACCTGTGAGAGCCTCAATTCTTCTTACACCTGCGGCAACCGAACCCTCCTGTCTGATTCTGAAAAGACCGAGGTTTGCGGTATTCTTTACATGTGTACCGCCACAGAATTCAACAGAGAAGTCGCCTGCGCTTACAACACGAACAACATCGCCGTACTTTTCACCGAAGAGTGCCATTGCGCCGAGCTTTTTAGCCTCTTCAATAGGCATTTCCCGTGTCGTAACGGGGATTGCCTCAAGAATCTTTTTATTTACAAGATTCTGAACCTCAATGAGTTCCTTTGCCGTGAGAGCCTCAAAGTGAGTAAAGTCAAAACGGAAGTAATCGTCTGAAACAAGCTGACCTGCCTGCTGAACATGGTTGCCGAGAACCTCACGGAGAGCCGACTGAAGAAGGTGAGCCGCTGTGTGGTTTCTTGTAATATCCGCACGGCGCTCTTCATCAACAGCAGTTGAAACCTCTGCACCTACATTGATGCTGCCGCTCTTTACTGTACAAGCGTGAAGGTAAATTGTGCCTGACGGATTCTTTGTTGTGTTGTCAACATCAGCTGAAAAACTGCCGGACTCCATAACACCTGTGTCGCCAACCTGACCGCCGCCTTCTCCGTAGAACGGAGTTTTGTCGAGAACAATGATAGCATTTTCGCCCTCACCGATACTGTCAACCCTCACACCGTCCTTAACGATTGCAAGAACCTTTGAAGTTGACTTGAGGTCTGTGTAACCTACGAATTCTGTATTTGCAACATCCGAAAGGTCTGTTGTGTCAGAAATCCAAGCGTCTGCACCGGCGTTCTTTCTTGCGTCACGGGAACGCTTTTTCTGCTCCTTCATAAGCTCACGGAAACGCTCAACATCAACCTTGATGCCTTTTTCCGAAAGAATTTCTTTTGTAAGGTCAATCGGGAAACCGTAGGTATCGTTAAGCTTAAATGCGTCCTCACCGCTGAGAACCTTAACATCTTCGCTGTCCATAATGCCGTTGAGCATCTTAAAGCCCTGATCAATTGTCTTGGCAAAGCTTTCTTCCTCAACCTTGATAACCTTTGTGATGAACTCCTGCTTTTCCTTGAGTTCGGGATAAGCTGTGAGATTTTCCTTGATAACCGTATCGCAAACCTTATAGAGGAAAGGCTCGTTGTAACCGAGAAGTCTGCCGTGACGAGCCGCCCTTCTGAGCAAACGGCGAAGTACATAGCCCTTGCCCTCGTTTGACGGAAGAACACCGTCACCGATCATAAATGTTGTACTGCGGATATGGTCTGTGATAACACGGAGCGAAACATCGCTCTTTTCATTTTTGCCGTACTCAACACCTGTAATCTGTGAGATGTGTTTCATAATGTTCTGAATTGTGTCAACGAGGAAAAGGTTATCAACACCCTGCATAACACAGGCAAGTCTTTCAAGGCCCATACCTGTATCAATGTTCGGATGTTCAAGAGGAGTGTAGTTACCTTTGCCGTCACTCTCAAACTGAGTAAATACAAGGTTCCAAACCTCAACAAAACGGTCACATTCACAGCCTACATGACAGTCGGGTCTGCCGCAGCCCTTTTCGTCGCCACGGTCAAAGTAGATTTCGGAGCACGGACCGCAGGGGCCTGAACCGTGTTCCCAGAAGTTATCTTCCTTGCCGAGTCTTACCATATGTGACGGATCAACGCCGACTTCTTTTGTCCAAATGTCAAAAGCCTCGTCATCGTCCTCATAAATTGAAACATAGAGCTTTTCGGGCGGCATCTCAAGAACCTTTGTAAAGAATTCCCATGCCCATGCTGTAGCCTCGTGCTTAAAATAGTCGCCGAATGAGAAGTTACCAAGCATTTCAAAGAATGTACCGTGACGGGCTGTGATGCCGACACGCTCAATGTCGGGAGTACGGATACATTTCTGACAGGTTGTAACACGCTTGCGAGGAGGTGTTACCTCACCTGTAAAATATTTTTTCATAGGAGCCATACCGCTGTTGATAAGCAGAAGGCTGTTGTCGTCCTTTGGAACAAGCGAAAAGCTGGGGAGTCTTAAACAACCCTTTGATTCAAAGAATTCAAGGAACTTTTCTCTTAATTCGTTAAGTCCTGTCCACTTCATAAAAAATCTCTCCTTATACAAATTCACAGGGGAATACAATATTCGTTCAAATTTGTTTAAAGTATGCAACCGAGCAAAATAAAAAATCCCATTGTATAAAAATACAATGGGACAGGAATATCCTGCGGTACCACCCAAATTGACGCCAAGCGTCCGCTTTGAGTAATCGTCATAAGATTACATTTCCTTAACGCAGAAATACGCTGTGCTTAATCACACAGAGCTCAGGGGCAGCGCACCGAAACTTCACATAAAAGCCTTGCACCAAAACGGCTTTCTCTCTGAAATGCTGACATCTCGGTTAATCCCGTCACAGCCGAATATTGTAATTCAATTTCAATACATAGATTATAGAACTGTTTCTTTGTGTTGTCAATAGCAAAATTCGGGATTAATCACGCTTTTTTCTGATAACCGAGCCTGACGGAACGGGAGCGTTGCATTTCATTGTAAGTCTTTGCATCGGATGCGGCGCACTTTCAACGGGCATACCCTCGTCGGTTGTAAGTGATTCACACTTGATTTCAAACGGTACTCCGCTTGGCGGAAGTACATCAAGTGTGTCGCCCACATAGAATTTGTTGCGCTGAGTGATCACTGCGGTTGTGTCGTCAACAAGCTCTTCACACAATGCAACATTGTCATAATGACGGATATATCCTCCGTTGCCCGTAACCTGACCGGGTTCTCTGCCGAAGTAGAAGCCTGTGTTGTACTCACGGTGGCTGATTTTTTCAAGTTCTTCCCTTATCCACGGTTTGAGAACATAATCGTCACCCTCTGCAAAATAATCGTCAACAGCGTGACGGTAAGCGTTTGTTGTAACAGCGACATAGTAAGCCGACTTTGCTCTGCCCTCAATCTTAAAGCTTGAAATACCTGCCTTTACAAGCTCGGGGATATGCTCAATCATACAGAGATCTCTTGAATTGTAGAGATATGTGCCGTCACCTGTTTCTTCAACAGGAAAATACTGTCCCTGACGGTTTTCTTCGTAAAGATGATACTTCCAGCGACACGGCTGAGCGCAGTCGCCGTGGTTCGCATCTCTGCCTGTCATATAGCTTGAAATAAGGCATCTGCCTGAAAATGAAACACACATTGCACCGTGTACAAAGCATTCAATTTCAAGCTCTTTCGGAACTTTTGCACGCATTTCGGCAATTTCATCAAGCGGAATTTCTCTTGCAAGCACAACCCTTGACGCACCCATATTGTAAAGCACATTTGCCGCCGCATAGTTTGTTACTCCCGCCTGAGTCGAAATGTGGCGCTGAACCTTTGGCGCATACTTTTTAGCCGCCTCAAAAACACCGAGGTCGGCAATTATGAACGCATCAACTCCGCAAGCCTGAGCATTCTCCATAAATTCCTGAAGATGAGGAATTTCATTATTGCGTGGAAGTGTGTTGCAGGTCACATGGATTCTTGCACCCTTTGCGTGGGCAAGGTCACAAGCCTTTTTGAGCTGATCGTTATCAAAATTCTGCGGAGCGGAACGCATTCCGAACATTTTTCCTGCAAGAAAAACTGCATCTGCACCAAAGTTTAAAGCGGATTTAAGGCAATCCATATCACCTGCCGGTGACAAAATTTCGGGTTTTTCAAAATTAGTTATCATAGCTTTCAATATACTCCAGATTTGCGTTTTGCTGTTCAAGTGTTGATGCGTAATAAGCCTGTCCCTTGCTGTCATGACAGAAGAAGTAATAATCCGAGCTGTTCGGATTGAGAGCGGCAATTATCGCATCCATACCGGGGTTGCAGATAGGACCGTAAGGAAGTCCCTTCCTGTCATATGTATCATATCTGCTCTTGTAGGTGCTTCTGTCATTTTCGGGAACATCCTCAAGGCTTCTGTACGGATAGAACTTTGTTGAATCAAGACCGAGGCTTGACACGCCGAGACTGCTGTCGGCTGTAAGACGGTTGTGGAGGATTGAAGAAATGTAGTACATATCCTCTTTGTCAGCCGCCTCTGCCTGAATGATAGATGCGATTGTCATAACCTGATCAAGCGAATACTTTGTGTCGCTCTCTTCAACCATTTTCAAAACTGTTGTTTTCTTTGAATATCCGTCAACAGTCTGCTTTTCGTTAATCTTTGTTTCGTAGTTGTTGAGAAATTTGTAGATTACGGATTCTGCATTTTCGTTTCTGTAGAATTCGTAGGTATCGGGATAGAGATAGCCCTCAAGCTTGTAGTAACGCTTGTCCGCATTTGTTTCAGCCTTGATAAAGTCAAAGTCGCTGTCAAACTTTTCGGAATTGCAAAGCGAAAGAAACTCGTCCCTGTCGCCCAAAGCACCGTTCTTTTTGAGAGTGTTGGCAATTTCAAGAACGCTTTCACCCTCGGTAATTGTAACGGAAACCGTGTCGGTTCTGTTGTTGCTACTCGAAAGGAAGTTGATGATTGCCTCGTAGTCCATATTTCTGCGAATTTCATATGTACCCTGAGTAAAATCATCGGCAGACTTTGTGACATTGACAAATAGCTTGAAATATGACGGCTCACCGATTACTTTATTGTCAACAAGTACCTTTGTAACATCGTCAACTGTCGGATTTTCGGGGATTTCAATTTTCACGGTTGAGGAATCGGTTCTGTTCACGGCAAGCAAATCGTTCATGCCTGTTATCATATATACAGCCGCCATTGCTCCGACAATTAAAACCGAGATAATCCAGATAAAGCGGAAGGTTCTGCGATTATACTTGTTCTTTGCTTTAAGAGCCTTTTTTTCTTCCTTTTTCTTCTGCTTTAAAACCTGCTTTGATTCACGGGCCATTTGCTTTTTGACATCCTGACCGCTGTATGAATTAAGGTTTGACGGTTCATCCTCAGACTTGACGAAATTATCGTCCTCATACTCGCTTTCATCAATATTAAGTTTAAAGTTTTCGGCTCTTCTGCGACGCTGAGCGTTAAGCTCCTGTTCGCTCATATTAAAATTATCAGGGTTCATAATGTATCATTCCTTTACAAACTCGTTATTTGTTCGGTTGGTATATTTTTCGGTAATCACGGCGTCAACGGGGCGGTCGAACACTCCCGAGGGCAGAGTATGCTCTATACATTTGGAGTAGCAAAGCCCAACGCTTGTTCCCGAAAAATTCTGTAAAAATCTGTCGTAGTAGCCCTTGCCGAATCCAAGGCGGAATCCCTGCATATCAAAGCAAAGTCCCGGAACAAGGCAGAGTCCGTGTGAGAAATCCTCGTACTTTTCGCAAACCTCGGGGTTTGGTTCCATGATTGAAAACGCACCCTTTTCAAGCTGAGAAAGTGAATTTACGAGGTAAAAATCCATTTCGCCGAAATTATTTTTACACTTTGGCAAAGCAAGCCTTTTGCCGTCTTTCAGCGTTGTTTCAAGAATAAGCGAGGTGTCAACCTCAATCGGTGATGAAACAAAGGCAAAAAGCACATCACAGTTTTTGTATTCCTCACTTGCCAGAAAAGCGTTCTGCAAAGCGAGGTCAAGCTGTTGCTTTTTTTCGGGAGGACAGCTTTTTCGGATTTTTTTATGTTTTGCACGGAGCTGACTTTTCAACTCACGAACATTTTTTACAGGCATTGCATATCACCGATAACCTTGTCGGCGGCATCCTTTGATACTGCGAGAGAAACAATTGCGTGACCGAATTCAATTGCACAGCCTGCGCCCTTTGCGGTAATAATATTGCCGTCCGTTACGGTGTGAGTGCCTGTATAGTCTGCACCCTTGAGTTCCTTTTCAAAGCCCGGAAAACAGGTTGCCTTTTTGCCGTCAAGGATTCCGAGATGACCGAGAATTGACGGAGCGGCACAGATTGCGGCAACGATTTTGCCGTTTTCACAGCTATACTTAACAGCCTCAAGAACCTTTTCGTTTGCCTCAAGATTGAGAGTTCCGGGCATACCGCCGGGGAGTACAACACCCTGAACATCGTCAAGGTCGATATTGTCAATTGTGATATCGGCTTTTACAGGCACACCGTGTGAGCTTGTAACACATTCGCCTGTTACACCGACTGTTTTAACATCAAGCTTTGCCCTGCGCATTACATCAACGGGGGCAAGCGCCTCTGTTTCTTCAAAGCCTTCTGCAAGAAATACATAGAACATAGTAAACTTCCTTTCAGGAAAGAGTAATCCCGATATAGACATCGTCGGGAATTTTATGGTTTTTGTCGAGTGATTTAATCATTCCGCATTTTTGTGATTGGCAGTTTTCAAAAAAAGCGTTATCGGATTTACCCGTAAATACAAACCTTTCTGATTTTGTATTTTCAAGCAAAAGTGCGGAAAGTTCGTTTATATTTTCATAAGCCGAGTAAAAAACATCGGCAGTATTTTCGTTTTCATCAAATACGGCAAAGCAGTCATTCTTATTGATTACCTTTGAGCCGTAAATCTCATAATAGGACTTTGCAAATTCAAAAAAATTCTCATTATATATGAAAGAATTTTCTTTTGAACAGCCGATATTCAAGCCCTTCTCTGCAAAACTTTCAAGCGTTTGCCTTGAAATTTCACGGCTTTTTACGGTGCAGCTCGGAGCATATCCGAGCTTTGCGTAAAAGCCATACAAGCCGTCATTTGCAGGAAAAAGCAGAGAATAGACATCACCGTTATTCTTTGCATCATCAAGTGCAAAATCAATCAGCCTTGACATTATCCCGTTGCCACGGAAAGATTTATCGGTTGACGCACCGCAAAGATAATGCGATTTTTCGCCGTTGAGCGTACCTTTTACAAGGTAAAGAGCCGAAACAATTCTATCGTCAACAACGGCACAGCAACCGTCAAAAAGATCGCTGTCAAAAATCAGGTTGACGGCAGTTACATACTCGTCAAAACACGATAGCCACAGCTTTTTTAGGCTTTCGGTATCGGATTTTTCGGTTTTGCGAAATATCGTTTTCATCGGTTTTTCGGTTTTGCATTCCAGCGGTCGAGGATAATAACGGGATTGTATGAAAGTTTAGACTTTTTGAGTCCCTCAAGCCCCATATCTTCCTCACGGTTTATATACTCATACTGCGTAAGAGTTTTGGCAAATTCGTTGTTGATTACGGCATAAACACCGTCATATTCACGAAGTGCCTTTTCAAAGTTGATGTCATACACCTTGGGTGAAATTTCACTTCCGAGAGTCATGGCAACGGGCTTTGAGTCAACATACAGTACAGCGCCCTTGACATTATATTCGTCTTTGAGGTCGCACATTTCCCTGATTGCCATAATTTCGCTTGAAGCTTCGGGATCGGTGTCATTTTCCGCACACCACAGTTTTGCAACCGTTAATGCATCGGGAATGTTTGAATCCGACAGAGTTTCAAAGCGGGTATCAGTGTAGGTTCTGTAAAATTTTGAAATGTGGTTACGCTTTGCGTGAAACCTTTTGCCCGCAAGGGTTGCAAGGTCACGGGAAGTGTAGATGTAATCCTGATTTTCGGGTGAACGGACATAATCAAATTTGTCGGGAAACATTGTTTCAAGCATTGCACGATTGCCGTTTGTCAGCATAACAATTTGCAAATTGCCGTTTCTCTCCTCGGCATCTTTGAAAACCTCTTCAAGCGCACCCTTTATATTTTTGCCTGTAGGCATACAGTAACCCCAGACAGACTCGTCGGGATTACAATACACCTTGACAATTGTATCATCATAAAAAGCAAATTTAATATTGTATTCGTTTCGCCAAAGATAAGCGTTCAAAAGGTTGGTATCGCAACCCATGCACTCATCATAATCGTAGTATTTCTTAAGTTCGTTTATGTCACTTTGCTCAATTTTTTTAAAGCTCAGCATAAATTTCAGCCGCTACCCTCTCTATCTCTTCCGATATTTTTTCTATACTCTTAATCTCTCCGTTTTCACAGCAATTAATAACCTTCCAGCCGCATTTTTTAGCGGCATAAACTGCACTTTTTCGACAGTCAAGAAGGAAACGGAGGTTTTTTTCATGCAAATCTTTCTTGCTGTTGTCACCGCCGTAGCGTTTTTCCATAAGCTTCTGCGAAACCTCGGGTTCAACATCAAGGTAGATTACAAGGTCGGGTTTCGGAATCCCGAGCTTTTCGTATTCAAAATCGTTCAGCCAATCAATAAAGCTGTTCCACTCCTCTTTCGGAAGTTTGGACATCTGATAAATTATATTTGAAGTCACATAGCGGTCGCTTAAAATCACACCGCCGTTGTCACATTCCTTTTTCCAAAACTGAAGATAGCTTGCAACACGGTCAACCGCATAAAATGCACTCGCCGCATAGGCATTGACATCATCGGGCTTGTCACCGAATTCGCCGTCAAGATACATCTTTACGGGAGCGGCGGCAGGACTTTCATAATTCGGAAATTCAAGCTTTGTGACCTTTTTGCCGAGAGCGGAAAATTTTTCGCACAAAATCTTTGTCTGCGTAGCTTTTCCGCTGCCGTCAAGTCCCTCAATAACAATAATTTTGCTTTTCATATATATTACCTTACTTTTCTCTGCCGTATTTCTGACGCATTTCCTTTTGCTTTCCGCAACACATATTGCCCTCGGGGCATGGTCCGAACAGGCATGACGGGCCGCAGTTTTTGAAAAGGTGCGGAGCAACCTCAAGACATTGCAAAAGCATCTGTTCGGCAACCTCACGAATTTCCCACTGCGCTCTGTTGCAGCAACGGTGTGCAAAAAAGTTCTGCAAGCTTCTTGCATTGAAAGTGCAGACAATTTTTGTTGTCGATGCATTCGGAAGAATAAATCTTGCGTCCTCGTTGGCTTTCTTGATGAAAGCATTGCAGGATTTTTTATCGTCAGCCTTGTAGGCATTGATAATTTCTTCATCAGTTCCGATGTACTTATCGGGACATTTCTCGTTGATGTAACCGACAGCAAGTGCATCTCTGATTTCCTTGTAAGCGTCAGCCTCAACCTTGAGAGCCTTTTCATAAGCGGCAAGAGCCTTTTCGTTCTTTGCAATCTCGGGCGGAGTTACAAAGTCAAACCTTGTGCCGTCAACATATCGCTGTGACTGCTGACTGTAGGATGCAATTCTGTGGCGGACAAGCTGGTGTGAGCAGGCTCTTGAGATGCCCTCAATGCCGAATGTAAAATATGCGTGTTCGGTCGGACTTGCATGGCCGAGGCTTGCAAGCATATCAATAAATGAGGAAGTTTTTTCCTCGTCAAGACCTTCTCTTATATCTTCAATCCCTGACGGCGAGTAGCAAAGCTTTGCCGCCATTGCAACAGTCTGTTCAGGGTTAGGTGTATGTGTAAGGAGCGTTACCTTTATTGCCATTTTTAGTTTTCATCTCCCATTTTCGATAAAGTTATTCACAATTTTCTATATTCGGATTTATTATAACATTATTATTCAGTCTTTTCAATGGTAAAAACAAGCAAAAATCCCGACAGCACAAAACCTGTCGGGATTTTTGCTTTACACTAATTATATCAAAAAGCACTGTACCATTATCCACCCTTTCCTTTACAAAACCATTTGTTATGATTATTTAATTTAGCCATAACCAAAAACGGTCGGATAGACGAACTACCCGACCGTAAATTTTACTTTTCAATTTTCAGATTTTTAATTAAAAATCAATCAAAAATCACTTTTCATAGATATTGAGCAAAAGAGCCTTGATGTCATAGAGTTTCTTTGAGAGGTCAACATAATAGTTATGCGGATTTTCAAAACGCTTAACCTCGTCCCAGAGAAGGTCAATCTGCTCACGGCAATAGGTTGCGATTTCCTCAATTGACGGTGACTCATACACGCACTTGCCGTTTTTGAAGATTGGCACAAGAAGTTCCTTTGCGGTATAGTTATCAAGCATTTTTGTTTTCCAAACTGCATTCGGATCGAAAATTGTTCTCGGCTTTGAATCGTCAACAACCTCATCATAAATGCAAAGCTCATCGGCAATAGCCTTACCGCTGTCCTTGTCAAAATAGCGGTAAACCTTTTTGAAGTGCGGATTTGTAATCTTGGTTGTATTTTCGCTGACCTTGATTTTCGGAACAATTTCACCGCCGTCATTTTCAACGGCAACAAGCTTATAAACACCGCCGAATACAGGCGAGCTTGATGAAGTGATGAGTCTTTCGCCGACACCGAATGTGTCAACCTGAGCACCCTGCATCATAAGGTCACGAATAAGGTACTCGTCAAGAGCGTTTGATGCAGTAATTGTACATTCAGTAAGACCTGCGTCATCAAGCATTTTTCTTGCTTTCTTTGAAAGATAGGAAATATCGCCCGAATCAAGGCGGATTGCACACTTGGTCTTACCCTGCGGAAGAAGAACCTCCTTGAACACCTTAATGGCATTCGGGACACCGCTCTTTAATGTGTTGTATGTATCAACAAGGAGAGTAGGATTATCGGGATACATCTCGCAGTAGGTTTTAAAAGCGTCATACTCGCTGTTGAACATCTGAACCCATGAATGTGCCATTGTACCGCCGGCGGGAACACCGTAAAGCTCATCGGTAAGTGTGCAGGCTGTACCCTTGCAGCCGCCGATATATGCGGCTCTTGCACCGTCAACTGCGGCATTTGCACCCTGAGCACGGCGTGAACCGAATTCAAGTACGGCTCTGCCCTGAGCGGCACGGACAATTCTGTTAGCCTTTGTCGCAATGAGCGTCTGATGATTGATTGTGAGGAGAAGGAATGTTTCAACAAGCTGAGCTTCAATTGCAGGCGCTTTGATTGTCATAACAGGCTCGTTCGGGAAAATCGGAGTTCCCTCGGGGATTGCATAAACATCACCGCTGAATTTGAAGTTTCTCAAATACTCAAGAAACTGCTCGTCAAAAATGCCCTTGCTCTTTAGATACTCGATATCCTCGTCTTCAAAATGAAGCTCCCTGATGTATTCAATAGCCTGTTCAAGACCTGCCATAATCGCAAAACCGCCGTTGTCGGGAACTTTGCGGAAGAACACATCAAAATAGACATTCTTTTTATAAAAACCGTTTTTAAAATAGCCGTTTGACATTGTAAATTCGTAGAAGTCACACAGCATAGCCATATTTTCTTTTTTCATAATAATCACCTTGAATGAGATTGTATATTCTGCAACGCAGAAGCATAGATATAGTTTAGTCTTTTTTCGTCAATTTGTAAAGCGGAATTTGCACAAAAGCCGTAAAAATCCAACCCTCTTGCCTATACATTTTTAATATCTCGGTTGACATTTTACCGCTTAAAGGTATAATTAAGTTATATCGAAAACAATCCACTCGGAGGTAAAAATATGAACAGCGAAAATAATAAACTCTGCCCATTCTGCGAAAGCGAAATGATGATTATTCAGGACAACCTCAACAACGGCAAGCCGTACCTTGAATGCCCCACCTGCGGACTCCGTTTCCAAATTGAAGGCTTCCCCGAAAATCCGCAGGAAATCAGAGAAACTGAGTGATTTGGTCTGAACATTTGTATTGCAGATATTGAAAAAATCACCGCTCGGCTCAAAATGTCAAATTTCACAAAAATGTGTTGACAAATCGACTGAACGGTGATATAATCAATCTTGCGTTGAAATTTATAAGTAAGTTCACAAAACTGACCTTCATAATTTCATCGGTTGAAATTAATATAGGGGTATAGCTCAGTTGGTAGAGCAGCGGTCTCCAAAACCGCGTGCCGAGGGTTCAAGTCCTTCTGCCCCTGCCACAAACAAGTCCTTGAAAATGGCTTAGATAAGCCGTTTTTGAGGATTTTTTCTTTTGTCGTTTTTATTCTAAATTTTTGAATTTTACATCAGTTCCACCGTAGTTCCACCACTTTGGTGTTTACAGTGGCTTCAAATGTTGTAGAAAAAGTGTAGGAATCAATCCGCTTGCAGGCTGTTTGCAATTGCTAATTTTGAGGTTTTATCAATGTGAGCATAAAATTTTAATGTGGTTGTTGAACTGCTGTGTCCCAGCCACTCGGCAACCTGAACAGTAGTAAATCCATCATTCAAAAGATTACTAGCAACGCTATGTCGTAAATCGTGAAATCTGATTTGCGGAAAATCGTTTTGCTTCTCAATCAACGTATGAAATTTTTTCGTCAGATAATTAGGCGTTATCTCCTTACCGTTATCGAAGGTACAAACATAGTCATTTGAGATATATGCGTCTTTTAGAAATTCTTTGTTTCTCATCTGACGCTCCCTCTGTTCAAGAAGTATCTTTTTTACCTGCGGTATCATTGGCAAGGTTCGGTTACTGCTTTCTGTCTTTGTGGATGATGTATAATTACTGTCTCCGCTTATTTCCTTTGTACTCTGCTGTAACGTTTCCCTAATCCATATGGTTTCGTTTTCAAAATCAATGTTATGCCACTTTAAGCCTAACACTTCACTTCGTCTGAATCCGTAAACCGTACAAAGATATGTCGGCAGGTAAATGCTTGTTCCTTCAAGATAAGCTAATAACTGTTTTATCTGCACTCGGTTAAGAAATTCCGCTTTGAATTTTTCTGTCTGCTTTGGCGTTTTGGCGGCTGTTGCAGGATTTATTGATATTAAACCCTTTTCTACAGCGTCGGCAAGAGCCTTTGATATATTTTGATGGTGATGCTTTATCGTTGTGACGGATATTGTTCCTACCTTCGACTTGTAATAATCGGAAAGTTGATGCGGCTTTAGCTCTTGAAGCTCAGTACCCAGCTTTTCAAAGTAAGGGATAATGTGGTTTTCCATATTTCCCTTATAGCTGCGATAAGTATTAGGACGAACTTCTGATTTTATTGCTACAAGCCATTTCTTGAAATAGTCGGCAACCTTGATGTTGGAGTAAAAGTTTAAATTCTTGTTGTCATACTCAACACATAATTGCTTTAATATCTGTTCTGCTTTTCGCTTATTATTCTTAACAGGCAAGCCTGTTGCGTGGGATTTCTGAATTCTCTTACCTGTACTATCGTAAAGATTGAGTACAGCATAATATCTTCCTTTTTTCTCTCTTAAATATCCTGTGGTCGGCATAATAGCTATCTCCTTTCCAAATTGAAAGCCGACCAATATTCATTAGACTTATTCTAACTTAATCAGTCGGCTTTGACAATTATGCGTTTTTAATATAATCCTGAATTAATAAAGTCCGTAACACTTTGCTTCGGGATTATGTATTTTCTTCCTACCTTAACCGTCCTTATCACACCATTTTGCAATAATGAATAAACTGCGGATCTGCCAATGTGAAGCATTTTCATAATATCATCAACGGATACTATGTCTCCGTATTCAGCGAACATTACAGTTTCTTGGTTGGTATTTTTTTCTTTATCCATTTGTTTCTCCTTTCGTTAAGTGCATTTTAATTGAAAGCCGACCAATATTCAGCAAACTTATTTTAACTGAATCCACCGACTTTGACAATTATGCGATTTTGATTAATTTTTGCTCACCATAGCTCCTCCTCTTTTTTTAAGTACTTCTTTCTTGTCAAAGAAAACATAATCATATCCGAGGTCATTACATTTGTCACACTTATCCTTTTTAGCCTGGAGCGGATCAAAACGCTTAATAATAAAATCCGGCAAAAGTTTGTATTCTTGTAAGTGCTTTTGGCATAAACAACGTATATCGCCTGTGTTTATACTGTTATTCTGCCGAATTCCGAATGTTCGCATCAAAGCAGCATTTATATTTCGGATTAGTGCCTTCTCCGTGACTTTTCCGAGGCAATCCTTCAAATCACTTTGATTTACCGTAGTTATCTGTTCCATAAGTATCATAGAAGGAATTTCAAGCCTATATCTTTTTCCTATATAAACATGAGAAAAGAAATAAGGCTTTTTAATGATTCCCGTCAGAGGAGCTACTATGGTTGTTGTTGAACGGTCATTAATTTCATCCGCCTGTAAAACAATCACCGGTCTAAATCCGTTCTGAACAGAACCTCGGGTTTCACCAAAGTCAAAAAAGAATATTTCGCCTCGCTTGACTTTATGTTCTTTCGTCATATTATTACCTCTTTTCATAAATTTAAGGGAATATTACTCCCTTCACTTATTTGGACAAAGGGTACCCGTTTGTCAGGGTGTTTTGAAAAAATTTTTTAATTTTTTTATTGCTTCCTCAAGAGATTCATTTATAGTTTGGTATTTAACATTCTCTTCTTCGGCAATATCTCGCAATGTTTTATCTTTTACATAATACTTGACAACTCTTGATTTTTGCTTTTCTGTTAAAGTATCAAAAGATTTGTAAAGGGTAGAAAGTAACTCACATTCCTTCTCTTCGTTAATTCTTTCCAATACAAAATCATTAACTAAAAGCTCCTTATGAAATACAGCGGTAGTTTCATCAAAGTTAAAAATGTCTTGCGTGCGCTTGGCTCTTTTGCAAAACTTATCTTCGTTATTGATATACTTTTGACGAACTTCTATAAAACTCAAATCCACCCTTACGAACGGTGCATAGAGTTTCGCTTGCTTTGGATATTTATTCCAGATTTCCTTTTCTGTAAGGCAGCTTGCTATGATGTACCTCTCTGTTCCGCTATAGCCTTCATATTCATATCTGATATTTATAACTTTACAATCCTTATTAAACTGCTCCTCGAGAGCTGAAATAAAATTATTTGACATTTACTGTAATCTCCTTTGAATTTTGAATTTGGGTTAAATCAAAATCCAAAGGCTACGGATATTTTGCAATTGCAGCTTGCCAGTATAACAAAAACATTTAGTATCCTTTCCGCAGAGGACAGTCAGGGCAAGCATAAAAATAGGGTTGGCACCAATCGGTACCAGCCCTTGCAATTTTGAGTATACAAAGGTAAGGGTACCGATTTCTGCTTTTGACCTTTCGGTCTTTTTAGCAAATATCTGTATCCTCGCCCTGATGTACACTCAGGCTTGAATATTTTTCATTTCATATTTTGATGACAAAACAAAAAGCCGACACGAACATTTTCAAAATCTCAAAATCAGAAATTCTGAAAATACTCGTGTCGGCTTAATTCATCTTGATTAAGCTCAATCGTTGAGCTATATTTTTTTGTAATGCGAAAACCTCATATTTGGGTTTACTGCTTAATTTTGATTTGACATCAAAACCATAAGTTCAATTAGTTGGCTCATTGATATTGTTTCATACATATCTTTATTGCTCTTTTTTACTTTGAGTGCGGGTTCTCCCGTCTCCGTTCTCACGCACTCACCAAGCGTAATTCTTTCTTTCGGTGTTTTTATCAAATTAGTTTTTTTCATCTTCCATCTTCCTTCCGAACTAACTTCATTATTCACATAATTTGATACATATTCAATTGAAAGTAAAACTACACTTTTTTGAATCAACTCCCATAAATGCTAATATATTTCTAACCTCGCAACGGGGAAGCAAGGAAAGATGCTTGAATAAATAGAACTATTGTTCGATTTATTGAGTATTATAAACCTGTTTACAAAAAATGTCAAGTTTTTTATTAAAGAATTATCTATCTAATTCACTACAAATTAAATACAATTAAATCTTTTAATCAAATAAGTAAAATTACATAAGGTTAGTACGATAAAAATAAAATGGATTTGATTTTTGTAATGCAATTTTGTGTTCATAATACTGCATATTTTTAAGGAATCACTGATTAAACAAAAATTATAAAATTATAATTCTAATTTAAAACAATGGATTAAAAATCATCAAACCTATGCTATATACAAGAAATATAGAGCGTTCAGCTTGGTGCGCTATATTCAAATCAATCGGTTTTCCGCAATGCATATAGGTTTCAAGCTGTGGTTTAGTTTTTACATTTCTTCTATAGAATGATTTAACCGTATTTATTGAAAGTTGAAGATGATTTGCTATTTCCGAAAAAGTCATTCCATCTGAACGCATCCGTATAATACTTGTTTTCTGTTCCTTATTCATATAAGACACCTCTTTTCCTTTGATATGTCTATAGGCAAAAACAATTAATAAAAGCCGAAGTCCGTAGGCACAATTTTTCTTCAAGAGTATAAGGACAGAAATGTTGATTTTAAGAACTAAACAGGCAAAAATAATGCCCACCGAAGAGCAATCTTCGATGGACAAAATTTAAAACTATTTATCAAAAATCTTCAATAATGCTTTTCAATGTCTCAGTATTTTCTGTATCGTTACCACTTATCACCAGTAATTTAACAAAAGGATTCGCTTTCAAATTAAATTTACGAGAAATATTGTTTACATATTCCGTGCAATCATCTGAAGTCGTTTTACCACATAACAAATACAAACCAATTATATCATCTTCATAATTAAAAGTAGAAATTGAAAACAAGTACTTAAATACACACTCTTGAACCGCATATTTTTTTACATTATCTAATGATTGAAATTTAGCATCAAGTATGATGTACTTTGTCTTTTTTTGATATTTCAACTTAATGATATAGTCTGGTGTATAGTGATGCCCCTCAAGAAAATAATAATACTCAGAATTATCAATCTGTCTCCATGGGCTTCGGTAAACACAGGTCGTATTTCTATACAAATTTATATTATTCTGCTGCTTCAGATTATCGAAAATAGAAGGCTGAAAATATACAGTGATTTTCTTTTCTCCTGACTTGAAATAAAAAGTATTATTGCATCTGATATTATTGTTATATTTATTAGAAGTGTCATATTTATAATTTTCAGAATCTATATATTCAAAGTCAGTGTCTTTATCAATGAAATATAACAGCTTAGTAAGACAATAATATTCATAAATTTTACTTATTGACAAAAAGCTAAGCAATAATTCATCTTTTCCTAAATCATAATTGCCGCATGAAAACCACTTGTTCATCGTTTGATAAATTAATCTATAAGGCATAATGGACTTAAATACAAGTGTGAAATTAGGTTTATATTTCAATTTTTCTCCTTTTATGCCTAATGATTTTGAATAATTATGATATATTATTCTGAATGAATTTAAAAGCTCGTTTACTCTTTCCAAATAATCTTCTTTTATTGCATTAATACTCTTTGTAAAAATACAGTAAAATGAATTAATATATTCGTCATATTCTTTTTCATTGTTATAATATAAAATAATTTCTTGCAAATTATCTTTGATTAATTGTATTTCTTTCAAAGCAGTAACTAAAAAACCGACCAGTACATTATTTTCATAAACATTTTTTGAGTAGCAAGAAGACTTTACCAGTGTTTTTACAGGCTGATAAAACTGCTTATTGCTTCTAATTCCACTGTTATAATTGACAGGTACCAATTCGTCAGTATGCTGAATAATGTATTGCATTGTTTTAGGTGATACAGACTGTAAATTGTTGAAAGTATCAACTTTATCTGTTTGTATTAGCTTCTTATACGGATTATTATTAATTGCACCAAAACAGCGAACATAGGCATTCTTTACTTCATCTAAAACTTTAAGCTTATATTCAAGCGATACTATTTCACTTGGCTTTATACCTGTTGAAATTTTCGAATTTTTATGTTCTTCATATAAATACTTTTCACAATGATTATATATGAAATCAACCATATTGATGACATTATTATTAATTTTATCTTTTGAGACCAATACAGCTAAATTGTCTGATCTGTATTCTATACCGTTAACAATTGCCACAATTTTTACTGCACCGAAGCAATCAAGAAAAGGCTTTTTATCTTTTAGAATTATTTTAACAGAATTTTCAGTATCTAAATGCGATTCAATGTCATATATTTCGTCATTAATAATAAACTCATTGATAAATATATTTTTATCAAGAAATTCAAAAGTATATTGATTGTCATTATAAATATAATTATTGGCTGTCGGTAATTCATAATCATCAGAAAATATATCAAAATCACTATTTAGTTCAATATTAAAATCGCCATGACAGTTCGAATGAAGTATTAAATTTAATATCATAGTTAAACACCTTGAAATTATATAAGGTATTGGCAATATCCCATATTCTGCTCTTGCATATTTTTGATATCGTCAATAGCTTTTTTCGTCATATAGAGGTGGTTTTCATCACATATCTGAGTTAATTTTTCAAAAAATGTTTTATAGCTATCATAATAACCATTTATTTTCGGAAGTATTTTTTGAAGAATTGCATAGTCCAATGCTTTTTCTTTTGCCTGAACACCGGTCTCGTCTTCCATAATTTCTTGTGCAACACCAATATAGTTTTTTATGGCAATCTGTATTCTGGGACTGATTGACATATTACAATTTCTGCATAAACTAAAAATGTTATATAAAACATTAGAAATCGACTCGTTAACATCAGATTGTTTTGCAAAAACATTTAATGTATTAGAAATTTTAACAGGTAATAAATTTTCCTCTGCATCACCATTATATTCTTTAACAGGAACATCGTTTGGAAGCTTTATAATGCAAGCTCTGTCAATAAGTCTTGGTGATAACTGCTCTGTTGTCTGGTCAGTATTTATGGTTGCCAAAAAGCGTAAAGTTTCCGGTACATATAAATCTTCTTCAGTCCCTATATTTATATAAAAATCATCATAATTTTGTTCTGTACGAACTTCGGTAAGTTTCATAAAATCAGCCCAATAGTATTCCATAGGACTTAAATTCGCCTCATCAAGCATAATTAGATAGGGATATGTCGATTTATTTCCTTCTTTATTCAACACCATAAGAGCATCATATATTTTACCGTTACTTTTATCATATTTTTTTGTCAGAGGATTGAAATATCCTATCAAATCCCTTTTTGTAGTCCAACCCCTTTCGACCGAAACGGGAATATAACGATTCATTTTTGAATTTCCAAATGAATTCAGTCCTAAAGAATCAGCAATGATTTTACAAATAGAAGTTTTGCCTATTCCGGGTTCGCCGGAAAACACAGTCAAAAAGTTTTGCGCTATACTGATATAAATATTTATAATATCATTCTTTTTGTAATTACGACGTTTTTGAACGAAATCTACTAAATAATCAACTAAATCCGTATCGGTATATTCATTTGATTTATGTTCACTCACATTCTCTATTATGTTTGTATAATTTTCACTTTCTTCTTTTAAATCCCATTTTGCCGCAGCTTTAAGCATAGCGTTTGAGAGATATGGATCAAACGCTTTTCCTGCTGTATCATCTAATCCCTTTGTAATAGCCTCATGAACTTTTTCTCCGGCATTAGAATAACGATTTTCTAATTTATATACATCATCATTCAGGACCTCTTTTTTTATTTCTAACTTATTTATTTGCTCATTTAGTTTATCTATATTCCCGATTAAATTTTTCTCATCTTTTAGTCTATTAATTTCTTTTTCCAGACTTTCTTTTTCTGATGATAAACGATCTATATCCTTTGAAATATTTAAGGATTGGCTGTTGGAAAAAGTCGTATTATTTTCCTTTAACTGTGAATTTTCTTTTTGTAAATTTTCGACTTCTTTGCTCAAATCATCATTTTCTTTTTCTAAGGTTTTATATATCTCTCTTTCTTTAACTATGCCATCAACTAAAGCGGCTGAACCCGCATCCTTAAATGTTTCAATTAATGCTTTAAACAAATTTTTCTTTTCTGTTTCGAATCCTTCTGCCGATAATAATAATTTCTTTACCCTTTCTATCCTTGAATTTTTAATATCATCAGAAACATCAGAAAGGAATGGTGAGTTTGTGCAACGGCGGCAAAACTCCTCAGAGTTTTCACACGCAAGTTGCAGATTAACAACATCATTTAACTTTTCAATCAGTAAATAATCAGGTACAACATCCTCAAATTTCGGATTACCATGAATTTTTGCACATCTTGTAAAACTTGATTCATAATAACTATCCTGTTTTACAAATACAATCTCCTCAAGTCCTTTATTATAATAACTAATAAGAAAATTATGAGCGTTTGCCTCTGCCTTAACATAAAATTTATTGTCTATAGCTCTGTTTTTTACCTTGAAAGGTCCATAGTATTTATTTTGAAATTCAAGTAAAACATCCTCATCATCATTCAAGTTCTTTTCCGATAAGTATATACTGCTGTTGCCAAAATCATTTAAGCTGATATTTTGGTCTTCAGGGGTAACTACTTTATAAATTTTGCTTTCATTAATGTTCCTTATAAATCCATTTAGGTCGTTATTGTTTTTCAATAATTTTTCAATATCTATTTTTACTTTATAAGTTAAATCATCATTCTGTTCCAAAATATTATCATTTACATTAACTTCATAAAGATTAACAACTAATTTACTTTCTGAATTATCGGTATTAAGTTCGTCAAGTTCTTTCTTTGATTTACTATTATATGTTGACCATGCTAAATTAATTGCTCCTCTTTCAGGATATAGCTCTTCTAATTCGCTTTGACTAATAGCAACTAAATTGCCATTCTCATCTTTGTATTGAGGAAAAAAATTATAATATGTATTTCTTTTTTCAATTCTTCCATATAATCTCATATTATTTGCCTCCGCTTTATCTGAGTTTAATGTATTGGTTTCTTCTGTATTATTTTCTAAATTAGCATTTTCAAAATTATTATTTAATGACTGTTGTTCAGATTTTTCAATATCCGGATTTGCATCTGTATCTTTAGAAGAACCATTCATAGCAGATAAAACAAATAAAAATTCATTTGATTTAAGAAAATCACTAAATCTTTTATCATTATTATCTACATAGCACCACCTAAAGAAAAATATCGTATAACATATGCAAAGTCGCTTATCGTTACTTGCTTTACAAATGAAAGATATTATATCATCATAATTAGCAGAGTATAAATCTAAACTAATATCATCTTTAATGGCAATGTATGCTGCATCTGCAAACACTTCCCGTAAATTACTATCAGAAAATATAAATTTGATTTGCTGCTTTATCGGTTTCATCTTCTGAATAACTCGTCTGGCTTTTCTGTTAATATGTTCGTAAAAGTTATCAAATATGATATTGATGACTTCATCGTCCAAAAGTGAATAAAAATCAATAACCATTGAATAGAAATCAATTTTTTCATTTTTTGCCATACTTATGCCTCACAAATTTCACATATAAAATATTACTTACAAAAAATACAATTATTAATACATATTTATGTGCTAAATATGCTATATGATTAATATATCACATATGTAATTTTATGTCAATATTACAAACAATTAACCGAAAAGTATGTCATTATACAAATTTAAACAAAAAAATAATGCCCGTCAGAGAAATCAATCTCCAACGGGCATAAATGATTTAAATATATTCAGTTAAATTCTTGTTGCATAGTCCAGTGCAATACAACCGGCACCGGATTTCAACTTACCCCAGCCTTTGGCAGAGCCTGCGCCTTGTTTTGTTTCAACAATGGTGAAAACTCATCAGGTCTTTTGAGGTCACCGTCACGAAGAGGTGTCTTAAGAGCAGAAAGGAAAGGCACTGACTTGCCGTTTACTTTATACTCGATAATCTTTGTATCGAACAGAATGGTGTGGTTTTACCAATTACAATAGCAAAAATATATCAAATCACACAAAAACCCACTTTGCGTATTGACAAATAGTGTGAAAAGTAGTTTAATAATTATAGATATATAAATACCTTATATTATTGATTTGGAGGTCATATTATGGAAAATATTAAGTCTATCAACAAGGAAAATTGTGATGTTCAGACAGTTGAGGCTTGGGCAGCTTGGTACGAAGGCGAAGAAGGCTGGGGCTGGGGTGATGACTAGGCAGTAAGGTGTTTCATATGGGTAAGAGAATAGCTATAACGATAAAGCCAACTAACGATTGTAATATGCGTTGTAGACACTGTTATCATGCCGAAGAAGGTTTCGATTCCACGATAATGAGTGTTGATACCGCAAAAAGAATGATGCTGATTGCCTCAAAAGAGTATCAAGAAATTTATGTCGTATTTCATGGTGGTGAGCCGACTTTATGGGGAATTGACAATTTTGAAAGTGTCTTACAATATCAACAAGAATTATCAATTCTAAATGAAGGCTTAATCTTCAAAAATTCAATCCAGACAAATGCTCTCCTACTTAACAGAAAATGGTTTGAATTGTTCAAAAAGTATAAGTTTTCAGTAGGTGTATCGTTTGATGGACCACATAATGATGATTTACGAATGAGCACCTCAAAGGTGTACTCTAATTTGAAAGAAATGCAGTCATCCGGCTTGAAATTTGGTGTATTATGTGTAGAAAGTGCTTTGTCAATCAAAAATCTTAGAGCGACATATGAGTGGTTCAATAATGAAGGTTTTAATTTTAAAGTATTAGCTTTGTTTATGAGTGGAAATGCTAAGGAGCATACTGAGTTTGAATTGAATATAAATGAATATGTTGATGCATTGGTTGAAATGTATAAGTATTGGCTCTATGATAAAGAGTGCAAGATTTCTATGCGAACATTTGAAGATTTACTTAAGGTTTCCGATTGTTTATACTGTATACAATATGGTGGCTCATGCATACATAATCGTATTTGCTTAAACCCAAATGGTGATTTGTACCCTTGTGGCAGACCATACACTGATGATTTTATCATTGGTAACATTGACTCAACAAACCTTATATCTGATGCTTTTAAAACTCCTGCATATGTACGGTTAGCAGCAATAAGTTCTGAAAGAGTTAAGCAATGTAAACAAAAGTGTGATTTTTTTGGGGTATGTAAGGGTGGTTGCGTTTCTAGTGCAATTCTCGAAGGATCATTTGAAAAAATAGACAATATCACTTGCGTACGTGCAAAAAGACTTTTAAGTGCTATAACTGAGGTGAACACCGAGATTTATCGTCTATTTGACGAAGGAATTGATTTAGACAAAATGAATCCAAGAGCTGTCAAGATTATGAAAAAGTCTCGTGCAGGCGAATATGATTATCAACATTGCAGATAAACACTAAAGGCTGATCCGTTGTGACCAGCCTTTATTCATAGGTGGATTATTATGAATAGAATCTTTTATTATAATATTACATATCGTTGCAATTTGAACTGTGTGTTTTGCTTTTCCACTTCTACTTGTTCAAAAGGAAAAAACATGAAAGTTAGCACAATCGTAAACAGTTTACATAACTTCAAGCCTGATGAAGATGATTTAATTGTATTAAATGGAGGAGAGCCTTCGTTTCACCCCGAGTTTTATAATTTGTTGCTTGCATTGCAAAGTGAATATCGATCCGATATAGCTATATATAGCAATGGTAGTATACTGAATGTATCAAAGTTAAAAGCAAAAAATTCGGCAAACACTTTTTTTGTCATTCCAATTCATGGAAATGAAGGAATGCATAATAAGATTACACAAGTGAACGGAGCATTTCAACATTCAATATCAAATATCAAGTTATTAAATAAAATTGGATACAGATACAAGATAAAATTCATTATAAATGAAATGATGATTCTCGAAAATTTTAACATTGCGGAGTTTATTTATAATCAGCATTTATCCCCAGAGGAAATAATCATAGCACGCTTAAATGGAACAACTAAATCAAAGAAAAATAATGTGATAATTCCAACTAAGCAAGAACTTGTAAAATATATTCAAGAACAGATAAAACACTTAAATGGCAGATATAAAATTAAACTACTTGATTTTCCACCTTGCTATATTATCGGTTACTCACATCAAATAACTGTTGCAAATACTCCAGTCTTCTACTTTAATGACATTAATAATGTAATGGATATTCGCTCGTATTATAAAGAAATTATGATTGGTTCAAGTTGCACTGATTGCAATTATTTTAAAATATGCAAGAAGATGGAAAACTCATATCTTACTTTATCATTTAATGAAAATGTACTATTATTAGAAAGAGAGTGATTGTAAATGCAGTTATATTTGCTCTTAAATACCGATTGTAATTTAAATTGTAATTTTTGTATTAGAGGAAAGCACTTAACTCATGATTTTCTTGATCTTAATAGCTTAAAATCAGTCCTACAAACAAATGATTTTTCAAATTATCATCTGCTGATTACAGGCGGAGAACCAACATTACATCCATATTTGCCACTGATAATATCTTTGTGTCAATCACATTTTAGCGGAGTTTCAATTAATACTAATGGGATTGAATCCTCATGGATTGAGAAATGTGATAATAAACATTTTCATGTTCAAATATCGCTTGATGGAACGGAATCCTTTCATAATCAATTGCGCGGGAACGGAAAAATAGATGTATTTAGCAAAATTTTGGATACCATTAATACACTGACATCATTTAATATCAGCTATAATATATCAACTACTGTAGGAAAAAATAATTATGACAATATAAAAATTCTTTGTAAACAGATTAGCAAAATGCCCAATCTTCGATATTGGAAAATTTCTCCTCTTCTTCCTTTTGGTTGTGCTGATAAAAGTAAGGTTCTCTCTATAAATCAGTGGAATGCTTTGGTTAATTATCTTCTTGATAATGCCGAAGTACGTTTAAACATCAAGCGGTTATTTGATTTTAATTTGCTTGACAAATATATTGAAAGCAATCCCGACAATTTCAAATTTCCCAAATCAAATTGTGGGGATGTAAAATACAAAATTTATGTTTACCCTGATTTTACAGTCTATCCTTGTACTTGCTTAACAGACTTTCCAATTGGAAATTTATTAAAGAACACCTTGAGTCAAATCATACACAGTAACGAAGCTAAAATATTTAGTGATTATAGCGTAAAAACGAATTCTCCATGTTTTTCATGTAAATATTTGCCCATTTGCAATGGTGGTTGCATAGGAATGTCCTATCATTATTTTCATGAACTTGGAAGGGGTGATTACAGATGTCCATTAATACAAGAAAAACTCCATATTATCTCTTAGATTTAGAAAAAGTCAGAACAAACTATCTCTCTTTCCAAAAAAGTATTAAATCTGTAGGCAGAAACGATATTATTGCTTATTCTATTAAAGCCAACTATAATCCTGCTATTATTGAACTATTAAAAGAATTAGATGCTTTTTTTGAGGTCTGTTCTGATTATGAGTATGATCTTATGAAAAACTATGGAATTAGCGCTTCTCACATAATAGTAAATGGATGCTTCTATAATGATTTTTCCAAATATAAGGATAGTATTCTAATAATTGATACATATGACCAGTTATTAAAATGGGTAAAAAAAGGTGGGGAAGAGAAAATTGGTATAAGAGTAAACTTGGATACCATAACATTTGATAATCGATTCTGCAATAAGAAATCCAGATTTGGTCTACAAATTCAAACCGAACAAGTAAGCAAGCTACTAAAACAGATAAATACTAAAAATATAATCTGTTTGCACTGTCATCTTTCAGGAAATAATCGTGAACCTTCGATATATCGAGATATAATTATTCAGTTGCAAAAGATATGTGACGATTATCGACTAAATGATATAAGGTACTTTGATATAGGAGGAGGTTACAAGATATCTTCAAAAGATGGCTTTTGGAGTTTTGATGACTATGTAAGTGAAGTTAGTGCGGTGAGCAGACAAAATATTCAGCTTATCTTTGAACCCGGTAATTCTTTAGTTAGAAATTGTGCTGAATATCATACCGAAGTCGTTGCGGTAAAAAAAATCGGGAATGATAATATATTTGTTGTCGATGGGTCATCATTGCATATACCAAAGTCCAATTTCAAAACAACGGAATATCATTTTGAACATCTTAACAAACGAAAAAAATATTCAGGACAAAGATTATATGGCAACACTTGTAAAGAATCAGATTTACTATTAACGCTAAATGACAATGAAATGATAGCTATTGGAGATCGTCTTATAATAGAAAATATAGGAGCATATAGCTTAAATGAAGTTAATCCATTAATTCTTGGTATTCCAAATGTGTATTTAAAAATGAATAAACAAATAATTATTGGAAATCACCTTTTTAATTTTGTGTGTCAGTATTCAGATTGTTATAATAAAAATGGAAGAAACAATTACTCTGCAATAAAAAAAATTTCTGAAACTGGTTTATATGCCTTTGTTCATAATGGGATAATCATATATATTGGTGTAGCATATAGTCGAAATATTAATGAAAGAGTAGTTCAACATTTCAGAAAAGATTCTGGAGGATTACGGAAGAAACTATCCCAAGTCCATATAAAAGAACTTGAAGAAAGTTATCTATATGTTTGTCCCCTTAATGGCACAAAGCAAAGTTTATTATTTGAGGAGGCACTTTTAATTGGACTCTGTAAGCCCAAACTAAATTACTTATAATCATTGACTGTGCCCTTCCCGAAAAAATAGACAAAAAACTTAAGCAAAAACGAATGAAAAGAATGGCGAAAATAATATTAAAAGCTGCTGAGTGTGACTGAATTTTTTCCACGGTTTGCTTGACAAAGAGTCTCTGCACGAGTTTTGTATAAATACTAAACTGAAAATATACAAAATCGCCAACTCAAAATGTACAATTATGGCACATCACTCCTGAAGGGAGTATACTCTCCTCAGGAGGTAGAAATATGAACCAAAGGGAAAACATTTTAGAGAGGGTGAAGCACATAATGAAAGAGCAACCGGATTTGAAGAAAAATTTCTCAAAGCTGGCAAGACAGCTTAACTGTGACCGCAGAACAGTCAGCAGATATATGTGGATAGATAAAAAGGCAGGCGGCTTTGAACACATTATCGAGGAAAAGATCAAAACAACAGCTCCCGCAATAGCTATTTATCACTATCTTGCTTAAAAACACAGTTATATCGGCAGCTATTCAACAATTAAAAGATATATTCACAATTTAAACATTGAAAAGCAGAACAATGCAGAAAATCATTCGTGGTATGAATGTGTATACAGACTAGGATGTGGAAAATGCCGCAAAAATTTATTTTGACACCGGTGTAAGAAAGTCCAATGCCACACAGGGTAAAATCTCGAATGCATTGAAGCCTATCGCTGACTGATATAATAAGCTGACTGAAGAAGAACGCTATCAGTTGCGCCGTGAGGTTCGTGCTTTTGCAAAATGGTATAACTATATTTCGCAGATTACCAGAATATTTGATAAAGAGCTTCATCAGGAGTATATACTCTGCTCTTACCTTGATAAATTGCTCCCGGCAGACCCTGCTCCGGAATTTTAACTTGATAATCGTGTCAAGCTGGAATACTATCATATTGAAAAGACCTTTGAAGGTACTATTGAGTTGGAAGGCATTCAAGGTAAATAGAAACCGACCAATCCGAAAAAGGCAGGCGTCAAAAAAGGCAGCCTTAGTCCGCTGGATGAAATTATAGAACGAATAAATGAAGAATTTTACCAGTGAATTTACAGATGCTGACAAAGTTATTGTCGACGCTCTTTACAACAAAATGAAACAGGATTCTAAAGTCAAACGTGCTACTAAGACAGACGTGAACGCAGTATTTTCCCGACAATTTTTGAAGATACTGAACAAGAGGCTTATATGGAAAATATGGCAGCCTACGAGCAACTCTTTATGGATTCAGAAAAATACCGCATTATCCAAAAGGCAATTGCTGAACGCCTTTATCAGAATCTGCATAACAATTCTTAATAAATTTATGTCCACGCAAGATGTACCACGTGCTCGGACTTTCGGTTTTCCTTACCGACATCGCGTATAATGAAAATCAGGTATTTCGTAAAGGTTGATAGGATTGCATAAACTTTTATAGCGAAATCATCTTCCACACGAATACCTATCTTTCACACGATTACTTTTTGCAATTATATTCAAAAGTTCTTATAAACGCAAAAACACCTCGGCATAAATTCAATCCGCCCAGGTGCCGTCATTTGTATTCGTGTGAAAGAAGTCAGAAAAGGCTTGAAAACAATCACTTAAAAATTTAATCGGTGCAAAAAGAAAAGAACCGCAGTCTTGACACATTGTATCAAAATTGCGGTTCTTATTTGGAACAAATCTCATATTTTAATTCAAATGCACCCAAGCTAAATTATGGGTGCATTTTGAATTGCCGGGTGCATTTTTCCAACCCCCTCAGTCCCACCATAGATAAAAATATTTATCTTTAATTATATTTTTTGCAAATTCTGTTTCTGATTCGTCAAAAGAGATGCTGTCGGGTGCAAATTGCAGTATCTCATCTTTAAGTTCATAAGCTTTTTGTAATTCTAACGAATCAGGGATAGAATACTTAATTGAATCGTGGCTTATTTCTTTAATTTCTGCCCCGTATTTTTCGTACCAGTATTTAGACTTTTCAACAATAACATCGGTAGCAGGGCACTCATTGAAATTACCGAACTTAACTGCCGTCAGGACTTCCCAAGCATTTTTAACATCCGGGAACGAAACCTCTAACGGCTCAATGCGGTCGGGACTCAGATACTCGGGACTATATGTATATGTGGTTGTGCCGTCTTCTTCGTGCTTGACTTCTATATGTCTTAAGAAAAAATAAAGCATATGTATGGAATCAAATATTATGTTTATATTAATCAACCTTTCGTTTTTGTTTTTTTAGCCATTTCATATAGCAATTGTCACACATAGATTTTATTATCGTATCTTTTCTCAAATGCCCATCATTTCCACAGATTTCGCAGGTGTTAGTGCTCCTTTCCTCAAAGGCTTTTACTATCTTCTTTATTTCGGAACGAAGCAAAATTCCCTCTCATCATCTGAAAAAAGCAAATCATCCCCAAAGGTATAGTAAAACCTCAATTTTCCGAACTTTCCTTAACTTGCTTTACAATAATACTAACCGGTTTATCTTCCAGCTCAAAAGCTCTAGTTATCTCATTGCACAATTCGTAGATGAGGGCGTACCAGCCGTCACCACATTCGCAGCCCCAACGTCTATAAATATTCCCATAAACACTTGTTGTTTCTCTTTGCATAAAAGGAAAATCTGCCTGTAATTTCATTTCAAGCTCACTATTCAATTGTCTTAATCCTCCGTATTCATATTAAGTGAGTATATTCGTTTTTATGTATTCAATTGCATCGTCTAAAGGGAGATTTCCCAATAACAGCATAAAGATGGGAGTGCTGAGCGCATCCATTAGTTCGGGGCAGGAAGCAGTAATAAAATCTAAAGTTTCAAGAGGCGCAAGCTCGAAAATTTCATATGCTATTTGAGCTGTCAGAGTGACATCATGGAACCCATCCTCTGTCATATATATTCTAGGGGTATATAGACTTGCAGGTGAATATATCTCTCCTGAAAAGTTTTCATTAACTCTGGGCCAGACCGATGCACTGATATAGTTTAAAAGGCGCATAAATTCCATTATGTGATTGCTTTTACCGCAGAGCTCAGCGGCAGCTTGCGTGTAATAGACTCTACACTCCATAAATTTTTCACAAAAGTAGATGCATCCCTCTAATATCTTATTTGGACAATTGTTACAACCTCTGAATACCATAATTATTCTCTCTGTCCCGTTGTATATATCTTCTTTATATTCAATGAAATGTTGCTTTAAATACTCTTTGATTTTGGCTTTTGCTTTAGCCTGAGCCATTGTTATCATCATAAAGCATTACCGTCCTTCCCGCATTGTTTTCTGATTTAATAAGTTTTCCTATACCATTATCTTGTATAGACTCCGTTAGCACACTCCACTATAAAACCCTTTTTAACAGAATTATCTATAAGAATTTTCCCCTCCTCTTCACTGTAACCTAAATCTCTTTCGAGCATAAGCAGTAATTCTGCTTGAGTGTATGTTTCGCCTCCATTACTAAAATATTCTCCAATTGTCAGAAACTCTTTTGAAAAATTATTCATATTAACTCCTCCATAATGAGTATTTTTATTTCTTGTAATTATTATAAATCATAGATTATGTTATGTCAATTGACAACATTATGACTTCGGAGTATAATTATATTCCAATGAATGTCATTTTAAATGACTTTATTTAAATAGCAAAGGAGCGTTTTTATGAGTAAATATGTTTTTGATACAAAACAAATTAAGAAGAGATTAAAATCCTTAAGATATTACCCTGACGGAAGAAGGAAATACACTCAAAATGAAGTAGCCAAAGCAATAAAAATTAAAAACGATGATAATAAAGATACAAGCAGAACTACTGTTACAGCTTGGGAAAATAACGGTAACGAGACTATCCCCGACACGAGAACGCTTGTTGACCTTTGTAATTTTTATGACTGCGATTTAGATTACATTTTTTCCAAAACTGATGTTATTTCAAGCGATATTAAATCAATAGTGGACACACTTCATATTTCCGAAAAAAGCATAAACAAATTAAGAAACAACAAAGAATATGGACAACTTCTTGATAAAATTATCAACAATAAGATTTTTGGAGAAATATCAAACCGTGTCCATCAGCTCGCTTTAAACAAAGTTCTTGATGATGTAATTACAACTTGCTTTAATAAAAACTTTGAATACAAAATTGAAAATATTTTTAGCGAATATTATTTTTCTGTTTTTCCTTATAATATGTCGCAGGAAAAATACAGCGAATATATTAAGAATTCTATTCCATACAGTACAGAATTTAACCCTGAAAAATTTATAGATGATAATTTTCTTGATGATGGAAAAAACTTTATAAAAAATAAATCTGATAATTTTTCGTCAATGAGTAAATCAGAACAATACGAAATTATCATATCTTCTATAGCTGACATTTCTTATGATTACTATATAAGCCAAAATTTAGCAGAACTTTCAAAGCAAAAACTCGATTTGATGTTGTCAGAGCTATTACAAGATGCTATTAATATGGAAACTGACGAAATAAAATCAAGTCTTAAAAAACGCTCTGTACCATACAAGAGATAACTGTACCCTTTTGAGGGTACAGCCCTAAAAAACGATAAAATACAAGTAGATAATACTTATTTTTAAAATCTTGTGATTTATTTTAATTCTATTACCTGTATTTCAAGCTAAATGTTGATTTATCCAGTGTTTCCCTTACGCTACTTCGTGATTACTCCTCATCCTACGGCATTCGTCATAGCTTTGCTACAAACTTAATGTAACCTAAATTTGGATTAATAAGCTAACATCTTATTTTTGACGAGGATATAGCAGGTAATTTCTCTTTTTGGATTTGTAATAATTCTGAACTCTCGGTTTTCTTAAGCTGTTCAATATCACAATCATCATCTTCGCAATCAAAATAATTTAAAAATGGCCTCGGACAACCTAACGGTTTCTCTCCGTTTTGGTCGCAATAAAAAGTAAATCGTAAATCGTTATCAAAGCTTATATGCGCCAAATAAGCTTTGTAAGCCTCGTCCAGATTATCAAAATCAACACTGTTCATCAACAAGCTTTTATCCGCATTGGAATCATACAATTCAACCATAGAATAACAGCAATTATGCTTTTTGCGATAATCTCTGACATTGCTGCTATCATTTATGTAATTATTCCCTGCAATATAAAGTCCATCACCTGTTAAGTATCAATAAATAAAGGTATTATTACGGTTCTACGGTTTTTATCACTATCCAAAAGCCTGAACAAAGTCTGAATTTCCTGTTTTTTCTTTTCGGTCAATTCTGTAGAAACTAAATTACTGCTTTGCTGAACACGGTTGTTAAATTCATAGGTCATTCCTGACCGTGTAAAAAAATCATCCAGCAAATCCATGGTGCTGTCTGTTTTTCGTGGCATAGAAATGTTTCTTGACTTTTCGTTTACAGAATATCCGGCATCATACAGTCACGCCTCAGCATCATTTCTGATAATTTTTGCAAGCATCAGGTCTGTCAAGGCATTCAGCAGAAATGACAAGCTTGTTTTGGAATTCAAATAATTCATCTTAGAATAAGTAAAACTTGCCACTCTTCTGTTGTATTGTATGCATTGCTTGATTTTCTTTGTGAGGGATGTTTGTCTATAATGGTAAAGTATAGACGAAATACAGTTTCAAATCTGATTTGTGTATTTTGCTCGATTGAACTCATCTCCCATTTTATAGTAATATCATCATTTTTGACAGTTACAGCTATTCAGGTATTTATCTCGGAAAACGGCTAATAAATCATAAGGCAACACCGCATAACAATGATATTGGTGTTGCCTTAGTTTTTGATTTATTACTTCTATACAGACGGAAACAGATAACGACAAAACCGTCATTGTTTCCAGAAATAAAGAAAAAGCCGTCCTGATAAACCTTGAACAAATCAAGCAACTGATGTAAAAGGTATACAAATCTAAAGCCTATTGCCTGTGTTTAAATCTAAATGTTGATTTATTCAGTGTTTCCTTATAAAACATCTTCAAGTGAAATCCAATTATCTCCGGACATATCATCAGAGTAAATTGAGTTGTTAATATACAGTTGCTCATCTATGTCACGCACAAATCCCCAGTTAAGATTGTATTTTTTTGCGTACTCTTTAAAGGCATCAAACTTATTCTTAACTTGAATGTCAATATTCTTAGAGTAGCCGTTCTGCATACCGCCTTTGGTTTCAATAATCCAAACATCACCATTTTTCATCTTTACAATATAATCCGGATAGAAAAGCCACTGATGACGCAAACCGTCCTGATATACGATAGAGAGATACTGCTGACCAGCATCTCCATTTTTGTAAAACCATTCAACATTAGAATTATTTTCGCAGTAATTTTCAAATAGGCGTTCCGATGTACTACGAGTTTTTGAAGTAACAAATTCATTGGTGTATTCTTTGTACGCATTTTTATTGAAAAGGACTACCTTTTTAACTGATGCGAATTTGTAAACTTCCATTTCTGGAATTTTAAATGTTGTGGTCTTGGCATTTTCAAGGAAAGTTAGCTGAACACTATCGTCTGCTACAATCTCTCTAAATTCCTCTTTCAGCTTCTTTACATTGTTGATAATGAATGCGTAGAAGTCGTTATTTTCGAGTGAAACCAACTTGTACTGTGTACGCTTTCCTTTGCGGAATAATCTCTGTAAGATATTCTTAACTTTCTGCGAAGGGACACCAACAACTTTTTTGAGTTCATCTATCGAGTGCAGAAGATAAATACCGTGCGAGTGAGTATTTACGATAGTCTTAACCGAAATTCTATCTCTTGAATTAGCATTTGCCAAATCCGCTGAGGTTCTAAATAATCCCTGTAATACTTTGCTATCAATTTGGTGAGAGAAATTATAACCACCCGCTGCCATATTCTCAATATTTACAGATTTATTTGTACCAAGATTGTATTTCTTCTTCAAGTGATCATAAATACGACGGAGTAATTCACGTTCGCCAATACCAGTATCAATATCCAAATTACGCATTTCTTTTGTAAGTGTAAAATCACGCACTTTCTCTTTTGCAAAAAGGCGGCGTACCTGGTATGCCTTATCAAGGGAAGACAGTAATCCCTCTTTGTACTGCGTATCAAGTGTGTACAGATAACAAAAATCTAACACGGCAGGAAAGATGTAGTGCTTTCTTTCCGGCATACGACGGATTCTTCCAATTGTCTGTATCTGAAAATCCTGACTACCACCCTCGCGCAATTTAACAAGAATTTTTGCACGGGGACAGTCCCAACCGGTTGAAATTGCCTGTTTCATAAGTAGGAAAGCAGGCGTTCCGTTGAGCTTGGTAAGGTCATCACTTATCATTTTTTCATTGCTCATCCAGATATTTACCATACCATTGTCGTATGTATAGCCCATCTGCGCAAGCTTGTCCTGAACGGCAGCAATCGTTTCGGGTTGTCCGACGGGAAACTGAACGAGTACAAGAGGACGTATATCGGTGCCGACAAGTTCGTATGCAGCACGTAGTTCTTTGCGTTTATCGTCTGCTAACTCAAGCAGGTAATCGTAGTCATTCTCGAATTCTTCTTTTTCGTTTACGCCTTCATTGACATATATGGCGCGGGTAATAAGACCGGCATTGATGACCTCATCTTCGGGTATTTCATAGAACTCCTGATGTTCAACCTTGTTTGCAGTTGCTGATACACGAATAATGTTTTTTGGAGCAAAGGCACTTATAATGTCATCAGCTTTTGATGTATTATTCATATGTTCTTCATCGATGATAACAACAAATCGTATACCATTCTTATGAGCCTCGGCTATTCTCTCGAAGAGATTTGCCCTTTCTCCATCTTTTAATGCATTATTACCCTTCTTCGTAACAAGTTCCCAGTTTATAAATGTTATACTTCCGCCCGAAAAACCGGTAATGAGTGAGTACATCAACGCACAGGTGTCAAGATTTGGTGCAAGCTTCTCCATGCTCTCCTTGCTCTGTTCTTCAAGATTTCCTTTTCCGGGACAAAGCCAGATGAAAGCGGTCTTCCCATCGGTGTTTTTTAGGTACTTGTCAACATATTTTATAAGAATAACGGTTTTTCCCGCACCCGTTGGTGCTTTAACCGTGATAACCTTTTTACTGCTACCGTCAACAGTTTTATCAATCAGATAATCGACGCAGTTATTTTGAAAATCATATTCAATTATTCCATTTATCATATTTCCAACCTGCTCTCAAAATATTCTTATTTTTCATATTTTATACTAATATATACTAATAATATTTGATGCATTATAAATCTAATAAAGCTTTATCTAACGTATATTTTCCGCAATCATAGTATTCCACTTGATCTTGTTCTATCATATCTATAGGAATTTTAAATTTAAAAACCCGTATTAGAGAAATATCCTCTTTACGTTTTCCGATTTCTCCTTCTTTCATTTCATTGTAGTATAGCAAAAAGGGAATTTTCACTTGAGAATTTACAATAGTATTGATAATAAGTGCAAAGTTTGGATAATCCTGAGGAAATGGTTTCCACTTATCAATAGATACTTTAGATCTTTTTAATTCAACAATTTTTTCTATCTTATTTGCTCTATATCTCACCATATCTAAATCAGATACTGTGATATCTCCTAAATTCGCTCTTTGCCAATCGTGATAAGGACTTGATGTATATTGATTTACAGGCTTTCTTGCGGTTCCCGGCTCAACAACACCATACTTTTCAAATAAATCTCTTAATTGATCATAAGTTATCTTTTCCCAGTGTTTAACAGATTGCAAAACAAAAACTTCTTTACTATTTGTCATAAAACGAATACATATGAAAGGCAATTTTAATTGTACTGCAATCTTATATGCCAAATTAACGTTTTCTTTTTCATTGTTTGACATATTATTGATATCTATATTATCGACCTTATTTACAAGAGCCAATATTTTAGGAACACTTCTTGCGTTTCCGTATAACAAAAGCCAATTATTTTCCACTGAAAAGCAGTAGCCTAAATTCCTTTTCACCACATAATCGTATATTGCATTTCCATTATAATTTGGCATAATCAAAGCCTCCAAGTTTCAGATGAATTTTCCATTAGAATTTGCATATTTAAAACCTTTCAAACAAAGTTTACCAAATTTCTCCTGCTTCTCTTAATTCAAAATCAAAGTAATAATCAGGTATTACGTAGGAATTGAGATTATTTATAAGTTGTTCCTGTGAATTGGAGAGAAGTACGTCCTGATTAATGAATATAGCTTTTAAATCTTTGAAAATATCAATATTTTTCTCAAATTCATCCATATCTTCGTCACTTGTGATGATCACATATTTCTTGTTATCAACTTTTACGCCATATTCAAGCTGTATCATCTCAACGATATGTGCAAGCAAATCATCACGTAGTTCTTCGCTATTTTTTGCTACAAAATCGGTTTTATAATATTTTAAATTTGCCGGAATACCTCTAGAATACTCACTGCCATCTGTTCGTTTTCCTGTAATAACTGTTTTAATACGTGGGTATGTTACATTATTACATATATTATTATCGTTATTCGTGCATAAAATAAAATGGCGATTACCATTATCCGCTTTGTTCATTTCTAGAATAGCTTGTCCAGTTGTTCCCGAACCAGCAAAAAAGTCAAGAAATAAATTTGCATTGGGTTGTATGCAAGAGCACACATATATTGCTTCACTCACAGGTTTAGGGTATTCAAACTCAACGCCTAAGTTTGAAAGTAGATCATCTGCACTATCGGCATTTTCATAAATTGAAGGGACATTTTCAAACATATTTTCATCCAGATAATATTTCCTTTCTGGTTGTTTATTTTCATCAGGACCAAAAATTATAAGTCCTTGCGCTAAAAGCTTTTTCATTGTAGCAGGAGGATTTCTCCAACCTCTGCCTGGAACAGGGCAAGGTTTATGAGTTACAGGGTGAATTAAGGGAATAAAATAATCATCGGGAGCTTTCTTTTTATTGGGCCAGGCCATTGAAACACCACGATAAATTCTTCCATTATCATCAATAAATTTATATGCTTTCTCTCCGTTTGAAAATCGTTGTTTTGAAAGCCAGTTCTGGAATTCCTTGTTTATTAGTTTTAAATCATATGTAACATAAAAATCTTCTTTTGTTTCAGCACTATAATCAAAAGGTTTAATAGCAGTAAGTACCTCTTCTGGAATAGTTTTTTTACCTAACTTCTTAAATAATTTATTTGCTTTATTTATCATAATTTCCGCATTTGTTTTCTTCCTAATACAAACATTATTATTTGCAAAAAAAGATACTCGATTTTTACAAAAGCAAAAAATAGTTTCGTGCATTGCGGAAATTCCTAATGAGTCTCCTTTTGGGTTTTGCTTATTCCATATGATTTCACCAATGTTATTTTCTTCACCAAATATTTCTTGTAGTAAACACATCAATGTGTGTGATTCATGCTCATCAATGTTAACAATAATTACTCCTATGTTTGAAAGTAGATTTTTGGCAATTTTCAGCCTTTCCTCCATAAAAGAAAGCCATTTTGAATGTTTGTATCCGTCTTCATCTACGACAAAATCATCATTATACTTAAAATCTTTTTTTCCTCTGTTATATGGAGGATCTATGTAAATAACATCAATTTTCCCTTTGTGAGTTTTTTCCAACAATCTTAATGAATGAAGGTTATCACCTTCAAGAAGAAAATTAAAATCTTCACTATCAGGATTACCGATTATTTCACGTTGCTTATCCTCAGTAAATACAGGAATATGTGTACGCATTTTAACGTCAACTTCTTCTTCATGCCGTTCCCACACAAGTCCGTATTTCTTTGAAGTGAGTTCTCGTTCTATTTGATTTATTGCAATTAGCGACTCATCATCGCTATGCTGCTCTTTCAGTTTTTCAAGAAAGGCAAGCATCTTCTCTCTCTTGATTTGTGATAAATTAGCCATAACAGCCTCCGTTATACTTCAAAATCTCGTTTTTCCTTTTTACTCAGGCAAAGGTAATTCAAATAGCAGTTCTGACATTTTTCCTTGCCACATTTTCTCGGCAAATCGTTCGCACGAATCTTAGCAGCAGCCTTTCGTATGTCGTTTCCGACATCTTTTAGCAAGTTGTCTGTTACACGCTGTTTGTCAGACTCCGTGTTATCAAGATTGTAAATTTCAAGATAATCCGCCTTTTCTCCCGTGAGTTTCAAATATCCCAGGGCATATATTTTAAGTTGCTCCGCATTTATGCATTCGGTAACATCACGGTTTTTCGTCTTAAAATCAACAATGTATGTTTTCATCTCACCCGACAACTCTCGCCGTTTTACAAGGTCTATTCGTCCGTTCACCTTAACGCCGTCACCCATATCCAGCTCAATATCCGCTTCTGCCATCGTAATATTCTTGAAATCCGGTTCGTTCTTTTCAAAATATCTCACCGCCGTTTTATCCGCACCTGCTCTCATATTCGCTTCCAGTTTCGGATTTGCATACGGCAGATAGAAGCTTGTATCCACAATTGCGTGAATATCATCTTCAGTAAGTTCCTCCCCCGCAAGATACTTTCTATGTATGTTCTGTACTATTTCGTGCATTGCCTTTCCGTATCCCAATGCAGGAACAATCGGCTGAACAAAACCATAGAACATAGATAGCTTAAAGCGGTACGCACACTCAAAATAATCCTGCAGAATGGAGAAATTCAGGTTTATCGGTGCAGGCTCGTCACTCATCTTGGGTAAGTATTCATTAGTGTATCTCATTTCGGAATCATACATAAACATATTGGGAGAATCTTTTGCTTCAACTAAAAACGGAGATACATTTTTCTCCATCTTATTGTATGGTGACCTTGTTAAGAAAAGATATTTTTTCGCCCTCGTTATTGCAACATAGAACAGCTTTCTTTCCTCTTCCAATCTTTCAACATCGTCATATCCTGCAATCTTACTTGCATTGGGAATATATGACTTGTCAATGACATGCCAAATACCCTTTCCGCCCATCTTTCTTGACGGAAAGTTGTTCTTATTGAGTTGAGGAATAAAAACTGCCGTGAATTCAAGTCCTTTTGACTGATGTACTGTCATAATATTTACAGCATCTGGACGAATATAGGTGTTTGCAAGATATCCTTCCGGATAAGCACTTGCTGCTGAATATTTTAGAAAATTACAAAAGTTTGCCAGTTTATTTTTGGGAAGTGTTGCATAATATATAGTTTCAAAATCATCAATTACCTGCGAGAATTTTCCGAGATTGTAAAGAATAATCTCTGCCGAAGCGTTATCAGTATCGTCTGCAATCGAGATTTTTCGCAAAAAGTCATGATACACTTGCTGTAAGCAAAAATCTCCATAAAACTTTTTATCTTTTACATTCATTTGCGAAAGCATACCGATTGCATCTGCGACTTCTTTCTCATCCAGTTCATAGTCGATATTTGTCCATAGCTTAAACAAACCCGTCATATCAAGCTCGCCATTAAGGTAATCAAAAATCCCCTTTGCTGCTTTACATTCAGGTGTATTAAATAATTCATTCACTCCTTCAATGATAAAAGGAATATCGTGATTTTGGAAAGTTTCGGAAAAGGAAGCACCAAACTTATGCTTTCTAAGAAGAATAGCCATTTCAGAGTATTTTACACCAACAGAATGTAATTCCTTTATTCTTTTTGCAATAAAATCGCATTCTTCTTGAATATCGTCAAATTCTTTATATGTAGTATCACTTTCTTCCGCTTTTATTAAGTTCCCCGACTGCATTTCTTTTGGCAAACGATTTTGATTGTTCCTAATGACACGACGGGCGATATCAATAACTGCTTCAGAACTTCGATAGTCGATATCAAGAACAATGTACTTTTTAATATCATATCGTTCCTTAAAAGTGAGAATATTAGACGAGTCGCTTCCACGAAACTCATAAATGGTCTGGTCATCATCACCAACTATACATAGATTGCAGCCACCATTTTTGATAAACTGGATCAGTCGTTCCTGAATTGGATTTGTATCCTGGTATTCATCAACTGTAAGGTATTTAACTTTGTCTAAAATAATCTTCGCAAATTTCTCATTAGTTTCAAGTTGATGAAGCATTTCCTGCATTATCAAAGAATAATCGAAATACTTTTTCTCATAAAATGCTGTTTTATACTTTTGAACTGCTAATTTAGTTTTTCCATCCCATTTATTTATTTCAAACAAATTCTCGTTCAATAGACTCATCACACTAAGGAACAAATTTGTTTCCACATACTTGCGTAATCCTAAATCACTCATACCGCAAGCCTCATAATTCTTTTCTATGAAAAGTTTTGTCCTAATTTCGTTCAAAACAGTAAATTTCTGAAACTCTGGTATATATTCTTGGAGCATTTTCAAGCAAAAACCGTGTATGGTGCCTACATACATATTGGCAAATCCATTTGTATTTCCCAACACATCTTCACCGTATTTATATATACGAGCCTTTAATTCTCCAGCTGCTTTTTCGGTAAATGTAAAAGCAACAATATTTTCCGGCAAAATTTCTTTTTTCTCCTTTAATATATTTATAATGCGACGAGTTACAACACCTGTTTTTCCTGCTCCGGCACAAGCTATGATTTCAACATCTTCATCTATTGTTCTGACAGCATCACATTGTTTATCTGATAAGTCTTCAAATAAATCTTTCATAATCACAATACCCCTTTTTAGGTAATTAATCAATATTCAAAATTGTTAGTCCGATTCTGCTTTATAAATTGTTTGTTATTTGTTAATTTAAATATAATAATTTGCCGAATTGCATCTATGATGGTATATATTATATCACAATCATCTTAATGTGTTCAATGCAATTTCTAAATTTGTAAAAATACAATTATAAGATAATCCTTTTTATTCATCATCTACTTTCCATGATTTATGAGCTTCATTAGACAATAAACTTATAATATTAAGCAGATATTCTTTTGTATCTTTTTCAATACTAATATTTCCTATAGTTTTTACATAGATGCCATTGTCATAGTTTGTGTTAAATATAGCGTCATATAATTCATTTAGTTTGCTTTCACGAGTAATTAATGTATGTTCATCGTATGTTTCACCATTGGCTAACATGCTCCTAAAAAAGAATTTACCGATTTCACCGTCAGCTAATAGTTCTGTCAACGGCGAACTGTCATATCCGTTTATGAATTTATTGTACATAGTAATGTCATATACGAATAATCCTACTATTATTGGTGTCAAACATTGTAGGCAAAACCGATATCCAACCTCGTCTGGACAATAAGCAGAACCACCATTATGGGCTGAGTTATAAGTTGTCATTTTTAAGTACCTTGCATATTTTGATATATCTCTTAACTGAAAATTATATTTTTCCATAAACTTGTGACACACACCATCAAAAACATAGTTATTCTTATCAAATTCAATAGAACTAAAATATTTTGACATATCTGCTTTTGGCAAAGGTATCTTCAAATCGAAAAATCTGTCTAAATAACGATAGGCATTAAAGCTTTCTCCATATACACACTTAACAGAAGATTGCAGTTCTTCTAAATTTGTTGAAAATACAAATATAATTTTATCGTTATTAAAATAGTGTTTAATTCTTTCAAGCAGTTTAACGGCATATGTAGGTTTGCATCTGTCAAGTTCATCAATAAAGATTACTACCTTGTCGGCTCTTTCTATTGGTATTTGATCCAAAAACTCATCAATTTTGCTTTTTAAATCTCTTGATTTTGCAATGTTTTTTAAGTCATCATCAACTTTAATTGAAGTAATTAAATCATACATACCAGATAGATTTAGCGCTTCCATGATTCCTTTTAGAATTTTAGAGAAATTTATATTTAACTCCTCAAAGTCATATTTATTATTGAGAGTTGAAATAATCTCATACACAATAGAGAGAATTGGATCGTCGTCATTATCATATTTCCAAGCATCATAATATATTGGTAAATACAATTTTTCTATTTCATCAACATTAAGTCTTTTACATAAATTACTATATTGTAAAATGATTACATTTTTTTCACTGTTTTCAAATGCAGTTTGAAAAAACTTGTTATGTATACCTAATACCATTTCAATCTGTTTTACAAAAAAAGTTTTTCCACTGCCCCAATTACTGTTAATTGCTATTGAATTGCTTTCATCAAACGAGTCTAATAAAGATATAAAATAACAAATATCTTTGTTTCTTCCAATACTATCATCAATAAATGTTTTATAGATGTTTTCCTTTGTAGGTTGTAGTTCTATCTTTTTCATATATTATTTCCTTCTTCAAATCATATTTACAATTTTCGATATATTGCTTATAAACTTCTTAATTATTCCTCAATATATTTCTAAAACCTGTGTTCAAGTCATTTGTATATTTCTATCTAATAAATTGCCGAATAATGTCTATAATTGTATATATTATACCTCAATTATCTTATGTGTTCAATGTAATTGACTGAATTAATGAAAAACATCTGTGTTATCATGTTTCCAATAATAAAACAGGGAATGGCATTCGGACTTACAGACAGCTTCCTTGTAGAACTACCGTACAAACATTTTTTCTCTTCAAACTTTTTCTTTCTTGATTTCTTCTCGCGTATGTTTCATCTATTTATATACTAAAACAGCAAAAAGTCCAGCTTTTGCTGGACTTTTCGACAAACTTTTGGCAAACATTTAGAATTGCCGTTTTTCTTTTGTCAGCTGTTCCTTTCTATTACTTATACGCAGGGCAGCCGTAGCCGAGTATCTCATAATATCCGATTGGATAAGAGTTTTCTTGGCAGGCGTCGCTTGAATTCCCTTCTATTGTGTAAACTCTGCCACTCTCCACTTTTTCTACAATTCCAGTGTGGTCGGAATTACCGTCCAGTCCGTCGGATGCCCAATCGAAAAAAATAATCATTCCTTTCTGTGGCTCCTCTGTACCGTCGAGCCATTCTCCTTTGGTCTTAAACCAATTAACACCGGTATCGCATACAGAGTATTTTGGGATAAGGTTGTTTTTTATATATCCGCACTCGTTGGCACACCATGAAACGAAGCAAGCGCACCATTCGACACGGGAACTAAAACCGTACCAGCTCCAATACGGCTGACCGCCAACATTACCGAGCTGTTCCTGCGCTACCTTGACTATGTCACTATCCGAGCTTGAAATTCCGTGAAGGACGGAGAGCCATAAAGAGTTGTTCTCGTCCGATAATAGCTCTCGGCACATTTCCTTTTGTTCGTCTGTAAAGCTCTTGTTGTTCATCATCGTTTCAAGGTCAATGTGGCTTATGGTAATATACAGGGTCGTTTTTTCAACATCCTTTTCCTTTTTGACCGTCTTGCCGTTCTCTTTCACCTCGACGGTTTCTTTTACGGTTTTCTTTTCAGTATGGGATTCAACCTTGTTCATTTCCCAGAACAGTTTACGCAAATCTTCCTTTTTACCCTCGTCCATCGTCGCAACCTCCTGCGCCTCATCAGGATTTGCAGGATTCAGATCAGCCATATTTTTATCCACAGCGTAGATAGCTATAACTTCTTTCCAATCTGCTCGTGAGCCTGACATTTCAAGAATATCGTAGGTATTGTTACTTTTAATATCCTCAATTTTTTGATTGTATTCCTCGTTGATTTCCTGGACGGCAGTCTGCATTGTAACGCCTGTTCCTGAATCCTCGCCCGAAGCGAATATTCCAAAGCAGGAGCAGACAATTAACGCTATAAGGCAGATAACGATGATAATCACAACAGCTACCCAACCGCCTGCGGCAATAGCTGAGGCTAATGCCTTAATTCCTGCAATGATTGCCTTTATTGCCGCTATTGTCGCTTTGACTGCAACTTTCGTCGCCTGAATAGCCGCTTTTTCAGCCGCCCTTGCCGCCTGTGCTGCTTTCTGAGCCGCCTTTGCAGTTGCTTGTGCTGTTTTCTGTGCGGCTTTTGCGGCTTGCTTTGAAGTTTTAATGGCTGTCTTTGAGGCTTTTTCTGCGGTTTTAACTGATGTCTTTACTGTTTTAGCTGTTCCTTTCTGCGCAGTTTTCACTGTTTTTCTACCTGACGAGCGTGCTGATTGCTTAACTGTCTTTGAGGTTTGCTCAACTGTACGAATACTTTTTCGCCCTCCATTGAATGCTTTGGAAGATGTTGTTCTGGCAGATTTTTCAGCGGATTTTTTGGCAGCATTTTTAGATGATTTCTGAACAGAATTCTTAACTGCGTTTTCAGCTTTATTCTGTGCTTTGTTCTCGATACGCTGTTTAATCTTGTTCTTGACCATTTTAGCTCCGTCTTTTGCATTTCCGAGCTGTTTTTTAGTCTGGCTAGCAGTTTCTTCTGCACCTCGCTTTGCACCTGATTCTACTCTGTCAGTAGCATATTCATTAGCTGAATACTCTTCCGCTTCAACAGAATGCTCGGCTTTATCTTTTGTCTGTATATATGCAGATTTCATACGACCGGATGCAATCTTTGCCTTGTCGAGCGTTTTGATTGTACCTTTATTTTCTTTTTTAGTTTTAATATCGGGCAAATTATTACCTCCCTTCAAAATTTGTTTAACGCAAAATAAAAACTCTGACCGGATTTCTCCAATCAGAGTTTTATAATGTTATTTAGTTTGATAAACTGGAATTTGTAGAGCTTTTTAAGAAGTAAAAAGTAAAAAATCAAACTTCTGAGATATTATGCTCGCTCTTAGTCTTCTTCTGTGTAATCGCAGTTGGAACATACCCACTCATCGCCATCCCAGTATAAACAACCACCACATTCAGGACATGGTCTTGTTTCTTCGTCATCCTCATCTAATTCCCCAGCGCAATAAGGGCAATGGCTGTATTCGGATTCATCATATACTTTGTCACAAAAAGGACACATCTGCATTTTTGTCACCTCCTCCATATGCAAATTCCGATTTATTTTACTAAAATTATATCACTCACGCTCAACTTTGTCTATGATAATTTACTTACACCTTTTCGCCACAACGACAAGTCTGCCATTGTCGTGTGTGTATTCGCAGGTGGAAAGTGTCAACAGCTTATCGCCGTATTTTGCAGTTACGCCTGTATCATAGAATGACATTTCCTTACATTTGCTCACAAAGTCGGAAAAATGCTGTGGGTCATAGGCATTGACAAACTCATAATACTTGAATGAATTTTTATCTGTTTCATCAACAGTAACGGCGAACACGGCAAGTATGTCATAGGTTGCTTCCCTGTCGAGCGTATCAAAGCTGATTTGCTTGTGAGATTTCCAAAAATCCTTACTTCTGAAAAGCTCAAGATTTGCGAACATTGAGCCGTCATTCATATGATGAGCGTAGATTATTACATTGTCAGACGGAGTTTTGACATCGCAATTTGCCTGAACATAAGGACAACCGTATGCAGACTTATTTTTGTAAAAATCTCGGTTGAGATAATAGTCAGGCTCATTTGGCGTCTGCATAACAGGATAATTGATATTTGTTCCGTCAATCTTTATCCATCCGACCATATCGGGGTTATCGGCAAAAGTCATTGTGTCAGTATAGCTTTGAGTTTTACTATTACCGCTACCACCGTCCGTGTATTCCGTATACGGATTGACAGCCGCTTCACTTGCGGAAACGGCTGTGATGTCCTCCGTAGCCGAAACTTCCTCGGCTACGGTTTCATACATCTTTTTATTTTCCTCTGATTCAATTCTTCCCTTGATATGAAAATAGGTGCTGACACCGCATACAGCGACAAGCACCACAATCAAGGCTAACAAAATTTTCTTATTCATAGCAGATTCCTTTCTTCTACGCAGTAGCACCTTCACCCGGCTTGGTTGTCATCAGCCTGTAAAGCTGTGTATTCTTCGGAAATTTGTTTGCGAACGGCACAAGTGAACTGCCAACCTTGATAAGTCCGTGTCCTGCTTCAACATTCGTGATATACGAAAGCTGTAAATCGGATATATTGAGCAGTCGTGCAAGCTCCTCTCTGTCGGTTGAAGCCTGATTGAGCATTACGATAAATTCAGAGTTTGCAAGCATCGTTCTTGCTGTATGGCTCTGTAACAGGTCATCAACATTCTGTGTAATACCTGTCGCATACGCTCCGTACTTACGCACACGCTTCCAAAGTGTAAAAAGGAAATTAGCGGAATACTCGTGCTGAAACAGAAGATAAATTTCATCAATGAAAATAAAGGTTGATTTGCCTTTCGCTCTGTTCTGCGTGATACGGTTGAGGATGCTATCCATTACAACGAGCATACCGATTGACATAAGCTGTTTGCCGAGGTCGAGAATATCGTAGCAGATAAGGCGGTTATCGGTATCAACATTTGTTTGCTTTGCAAAGGTGTTGAGTGAGCCGTTGGTGAACAGTTCAATCGCAAGAGCGATTTCCTGCGCCTCAGGCTCGTCCTGCTGGAGAAGCTCCGCACGAAAGTCCTGCAAGGTAGGAACTCTGCCTGTATAGTTGTTCTGCTGATAGGTGCGATAAACGCCTGCTGTGCAACGGTCAATGATTGATTTCTCTTTTGCACCTAAAGGCAAAAACTGCTCGCAAAGCGACATAATAAACTCGGACTTTAGGATAACAGGATTTGCACCGTCACCGTATTCCTCGGACATATCCATAGCGTTGATATGATTTTTAGAGGTAGCCGATATATTTATTACCTCGCCGCCGAGCGCATTAACAAGTGCTCCATACTCACGCTCAGGATCGACAATAATTACATCTGCATCCGATGAAAGAATTTGATTGACAATCTCACCCTTTGCTGCGAATGATTTACCGCCGCCCGATACACCGAGGATAAACTCGTTACCGTTCAAAAGCTGTTTGCGGTCGGCTATAATCATATTCTTTGAAATAACATTCTGACCGTAGTAAATACCGTTGTCGTGGAAAATATCCTGCACACGAAACGGCATAAGCACGGAAAGTGATTCGGTTGTCAAAGTACGGAAGGAATCAATTTTGCGTACACCGAAAGGCATAGCTGTATTCAGTCCGTCCATTTGCTGAAATTTTAGTATTGCAAACTGACAAAGATGTTTTCTCGCCGTTGTGAGTAATGCTTCCGTGTCGTTGTCAAGCTGTTCCTTTGTGTCTGCCGTGTGTACCATCGTAAGGACACCGAACATCATACGCTGATCACGGGTAGTAAGGTCATCAAGAAATTCTTTCATTTCTTTCTTCTGCTGTTCCATATCATACGGAACGGTTGCAGAAAAGTTGTTGTTAGCGTTCTGTCTGCGCTGCCAATTCGTTATGTTGGTTTCAACGCCGAGCAAACGGCTCTCGGCTTCTCGCACGGCTTCGTCTGTCGGCACGGGTATAACATCAATAGACAACATCAGATTACGGTTAAGCTCGGTAAGCTCCGAAATCATACTGTCCTTGATATATGAAGCGTAGTCACGCATAAAAAGTACTCTGCCGTATCTGTCGCCGATCTTGAAAAAGTCTTTTTCAAACTCCATTGAATCGGGGCAGATATAGTCCTTAAAGCTGTGTCCTTTCTTACAGCTCTCCTTAATGCTGAAATGATAGGAGCTTTCTTCACCTACACGGTAGAAATCGTGAAAGATACGAAGTCGCTCCTCTGCTTCAAGCTCAATGCACTGACTTCCGAGCTTGCTCAGGTGAGTAATCATATCGTTACCTACACGGTTAAAATAGGTGCGGGCTTCCTCTATGTTTTTCTTGCAGACAGATACTGTAATATACTTGTCCTGTACCATTGAATTTGCGCCTGTTGCTTTATCAAGCAGCATTTTGTTGTACTCATCACGGTAGATGTCAAGAGAGCCACCCTTGAGAGGAATCAGGATTGACTTTTCAAAGTCAAGTCGGTTGAGCCTGCGGTTGTTAATGGTAATCTTTGTAGTAGCTCCGCTGTCAAATGAATTTAGCAGTTCGGAGTATTCAAGGAACATTTCCTCTTTATCCTCACGGCTTGCAACAGCGTAGTTAATATCGGTAAATTTAAAGGACTTGGAAAATTTGTCCTTTCCGATTCGGAAAATGCCGTCATCATAAATGGCGGTAACAGGAATAACATCCTGAACCCCTTTTGGAACGACAAACTTTTCTTTGTCCTGCTTTCCTATATTTCTTAATGTTTTAATCATTGGCTTTCATAGCCTCCTTTGCTTTTCTTTCGATACTCGGCTTCATAAGCTCGTAGTAGGTATTTGTGGATTTGAACGTCAGCTTTTTAGGCGTAAGAAATTCTGATTTCACCCAAGCAATGACGAATTTTTCGGCAGTCATCCCGTTGTACTTCACAAAGCCGAGCGCCGCAAACGGAGCGGCGGAAAGAATACAAATCCACGATACGGTTTCTGTACCCACATACGGCTTTAAAAGAAAGAAAACGGCAACTGCAACAGCACAAGCGCAGACAGAAAAAATGATCTGTCGAAGTGATAGACCAAAAAATACGGCTTCTGTGTAGTTGCGGATTTCTCTGTTTATTTTTACTTCCATAATCAAGTTCCTTTCTAAAATTAAAGTCCCATCATCTCACGAATGATACGGTCAGACATTTTCACCGTGCCGACAAGGACAAGCATATTGAATATCAGTTCACCGATATATGCCCAAGTCATTGTAACGGGTGAAGCGTCTGTTGCTACCATAGGCGGTGATGTTACGAACAGGGAGAATATCAGGCAGGCTAAAACGATAACCGCACCCTCAAGGCAGACTGCGCAGTAGCTTTTGAAGAAGCTCTTACCGACATTCTGCGTAGGCTCGCCTGCAAAGGTTGAAAGCGGTATGGGAGCAAGCGCCGTGTACATATAGAGCTTGAAAAATCTTCCGTACACGGTCAATATCATAATGAAAGACATTACGGTAATGAACAATCCGCCGATAAGCGTTACCGCCCATAGCGGAATACTCTCCCAGAATCCGCAGTTTTCTATTGCTGTTACCATTTCATCAGGTAACACGGTTTGCGTTGCCGTTTCCAAGCCTGCGGATGTCATAATCGTTCCGATTGTACTCTGTACGATATTGAACAGAGTCAACATAAGCTCCATTCCGTTTGTAATAACGGCTTTGGCAAGAATAAACCGAACAAACAGCTTTACTGCGTGTTCGGGCTTCTTTACCTCTGCAAAGCTGCCGCAGGTTTTTACAACTCCAATGACAAAGAACAGTACGAGCAATGCTAACCCGATAGCCTGCACGGCAGAGTTTACATTCTCAATCGCCGTCCAGATACCGCCGCCCTTAAAGTCTTTCGGGGATGTCAGCACGAGAGACCAAATCTCTGTAATTTTAGCGTTCCAGGTGTCAAGTGCGTTTTGTAAATTCTGAACAATCCAATTATCGGACATTAAAGCACCTCCTTAAAATTTATGGGGTATGGGTGATAAAACTCATACCCCTGTTTTGATTAAGAGCCGATAATGAGGTTAAGAATTTCCTTTGCAAAGGTGATGATGACGCCGCCTGCAAGGGTAAGGAAACCGTTGGCTCTCTGTGACGGGTCGTGTGATTTGAGCGAAAGACCAATCTGCACAACGCCGAAGCCTGTGAGGATAAGTCCGACTGCTCTGATAAGTCCGAAGATAAAGGTTGAAAGGTTATTAATTGCTGTAAGTGCATTGCCGCCGCTTTCTTCTGCTGCAAACGCCGTTACCGTAAAGCAACATACAGCGAGTACAGTTGCAATCACAACCGTACAGTAAGTACGAAAACCTTTCTTAACCTTACCGTTCATCGGAAGTCTGTTATTCTTTCTCTGTGAAAGTCTTTTAGAAATATTCATAATAAAAAGTCCTCCTATATTTTATAAATTTCCTGCAAGTCCTCATCGGACAACAGTTCATAGCTTGTTTCGGATATATCAATATCTTCAACTTCTTCTTTTGAGAAATTGCCGACAGAAATAGTGGCAATATCATCTCTGACTTCACCGTGTCTGTAAACATCGGCTTTACCGTCAGCCGTCAGACTGACATTAGGATGTTTCAGTATGTCATACTTGAAGTCCTTTATCGGTCGCTCACCTCGTATAAAGAGGATTGCATATCGGTTATCAAGCAACCTGACTTCATCAGGTGTCATAAGCTCTCTGCCGCTGATTTGGTAGTTAGTTGAATAGTTACCGCTGTGTCCTGTACTCTTGCCGTAGGTGTTGGTATCAATCGTTTCCTTGCCGAGAAGCTCCGAAACATATTTGTGTGTACTCTGTTCATTGCCGCCGAGGTAGAGAAACTCATCGCAGTTACCGACAATGCTTTCCCATTGTTTCTCAAACAGAGCTTTAAGCTGTGCCAAGTTCTGCAAGATAATACTTACCGATACACCACGGGAACGCATAACCGACAAAATCTTGTCGAAGTCATCGGGAAGCGATACATTTGCAAACTCGTCCATAAGAAAGTGGACGGGAACAGGTAACGCTCCGCCGTGTATATGGTCTGCCGAATAGAAAAGCTGTTGGAATAACTGTGTGTAAAGAATTGATACCAAGAAATTGAAACTCGAATCGTTATCTGGTATCAGTGCAAACAACGCAACCTTTTTCTCACCCATTGACGGCAAGTCAAGCTCGTCCGTACAAGTCAAAGCCGCAAGACTTTCAAGGTTAAACTTTTCAAGTCGTGCGGCAAGCGTAATCTGTATTGACTTTAATGTTTTAGCCGAGCCTGAATGGTAGGAACGGTAATATTTGAGTGCAATATGGTCGGGATTTTCGTATTCCAAATCGCTGAACAGATTATCAAGCGGTGAGGGGCGAGGATTGTCGTCGTCCTCAATATCTGCCGCTCTGAGCATCTCCATAACCATTGAAAAGTTCTGCTCTTCCTTTGGAGCTTCATAGTGCAAATAGAAAACTAATGCGAGAAGCAACATAGAAGCCGCCGTATCCCAAAAGGGATCGTTGGACTGTGAGCCTTTCGGAGTGGTACTTTTAAAAAGATTAGTTACCAAACGCTGAATGTCGTTATCATCACGCAAATATACAAACGGATTGTAGCAATGGCTCTTTTCCATTGAAATCAGGTCAAGCACACGCACCTCGTATCCCTTTGCTTCAAGCAAACCTCCTGTGTCACGCAAAATCTCACCTTTCGGATCAAGAATCACAAATGAGGTATTCGCCTGCATTAAATTCGGTTTACAGTAAAATCGGGTTTTACCTGCACCCGAGCCGCCGCAAACTAAAGTGTTAAGATTTCGTCTGTGCTTTTGTGCGTTTATTCCGATACGAACATTCTGCGTCATTAACTTGTTATCAGACGGCGGGGACTGACGGTATTTTCTGTCAATGACTTTTGCATTTCCCCATTTTGCGGAGCCATGTTCCTCTCTCCGGCGATAATTTTTTCGTGTAGAGAAGTATATACCTATCGCCATTCCGTATGCCGCAAGAAAAATGAGGACAGTTTTCAGGCTGTCCTCACAAAGCTGTATATTAAAAGGATTGCTAAAGGCAACCATAAGTCCTGATACGATTTCGGATAAACCGCCTTTCAGAAACGGAGCAATAATCAAAGCTAACCACACAACAGGAATTACGCCTATTGAAGAAACTATGATAACGGATTTTCTCTCGCTATCTTGCATCATCGCTGTTCCTTTCAATTACCCTGATTTTACGGTAAGGGGCGTTGCCGATTTTGATAATAAGGTCGTCCAATAGGCCCGTTGATTTTTCTTCTGCAAGCAAGGCGTTTCTTGTATCATTAAGTGACTGAATAACAGCACTGTGTTCGTTATCGTCAAGTACGATATGATAATAAGGCTCTTTCATATAAGCACCTTGCTTTATCGTTCACGGTCTTTTGAGCGTTCCTGCTGATGACGGTAAAGTTCGTCGGATACACGGGTGTGAATATCGCTCATTGCTGTTCTTATTTTGGAAAGCTCTGCACGGACTTCCTTCGGCTCTTTATTCTTCCATTCGGCAGGAATACGGTCAACAGCAAAATTCTTTGCCTCAACTCCGTACTTCTTACAAAGCATATAGCCTACGCATACCGCTTGAAAACTCATATCCTTACGGCTATAGCTGTCGCTCCTGCCCGAAAGCTCCGCATAGCCAAGCTCAAGGGCAACACCCTGAAACAGTGCCACACTGTCACCGACGCCTTTCTTGATAAAGAGCGTGTTCTTATCATTGCCGTAGTAGACGACTGCATCGGGATTAGGAAGCTCACTGCTGCTCTCGCAGTTTACAGGAGCAGTGTCAAGCATTACCGAAACAAGATTTTTCGGGTCACGGTTGACCGTAGGTGCAGGCTGTCGTCTGCCATTGGTCTGTGAGATGTCAAATGCTTTCTTGACGTTGTATGAAATACCCGTTGAGCCGTCCGCCTTTGTATAATCAACAGGCTCCAGAATAGAAATACTCTTTGCACCCTTTTTGACACGGATATTGTCATCACGCCATCCGTTGAAATCCTTGAGTTGAGTAGCTTCCGGGCACTGCTTGTAAATAAGAAGTGCGTTAGCCGCCGAGTATCTGTCCATACGAGCCTGCGTATCAAGATATTTCTGAAATTCAGCAGGGTTGTTTACAATATCGGAAATCGCCGTATCAATGAGATTGTAAACGGCTTCTTTTTCTTCCTGTTTTGCTTTTGCATATTCTTCGGGAGAAAGTTTCGGTTTAAAGTTGCAGCTTCTCCTTGAATTGAAATCGTTTGTCAAAAATATTACCTCTCTTTCGGTCTGTTATGTTTTGCCTTGTATTTTTTCTTAGGCTGTGTATGTTTGGTCTGTCTGTTTTTTGCAGGAGTTTTACGCTCCTGAGTGTGTTCAGGCTGATAGCGTTCTGCTTCCTTCTTCTGTCCTGCTGCCTTGTAGCGTTCCAGCTTTTCCCTAACGGAGGGTTTCTTTTCAGCGGACTTTATATTACCCTTATCAGTGCGCATATCTGCCTTGTCTGAGTCTTGCCTTGACTGAGGGCTTTTGTCGGTCTTGGCAACATCGGGGTTTTCATTGGCATTGTCTTTCTTCTCGGAAGGCTCTGCCAAAGCCTGTTCGACGATAATCTCGCCCTTGGATTTGGTCGGCTTATCAATCTGTACTTCTTCTCTCTTTGCTGCCGATTTTTCCGCTTCCTTGATAATAGAAGCCTTATCAACCTTTGAAAATTCAAATCGGTCTGCAATTCGCTGTATTTTGGAAGCATCCTCGGCACGGGCGATTACATCAACCGTAGCATTCGGATCGTTGCTGTTCTTATCACGCAGGACTGTGTATAAAACTCCGTAACGCTTCGCCTGTTCGGTAAATTTTTTCAGGTCTTTGTTTTTGAAAGTAAATACCTTTAGCGGACTGCCTGATTTAATCATCTGCGTAAGTCGTGCCTTGCCTTTGGTTTTTGATTCCTGTTTCAGCGTAGAGGCGAGCAGAGGCACTAATTCCTTTATGCCTTTACCCGACAGCTTAACCACTTCCTCTAAGCCTTCAAGATAAAGTCTGACTATTATTTCAGCAGCGTCACCGCCGTTGTTCATATCTTCGGTTCTCCTTTCCTTTGATTTTTTCTTCCTCTGCAAGCACTTGTTCAAGGTTGGATTTCAGAATTCCCGACCTCTCTGCAATACCGTTGCAGAGTTTAACTTCTTTGCGAAGTTTCCGTAATTTCTCCGTGATTTGAGAAATCTTTTCCTTTGCCTGCGACAGCTCTGCATCATCAATTTTTGTTCGTATCTTTTTTCGGAGGTGCGTTCTGTCGGCAGTAAGGCTTTTGATTTCGTTTTCAACAGAGGATTTATATTCAAAAAGTTGCTCGTCGGTCTGAATACCGTGCTTTCCGAGCAGCCTTGTCTGTTCGCTCAATTCATCAAGCTTCAAAAGTTCTTCTTTGAAATAGTAATGAATTTGCGCATTACTGATTCTTTTGTATTTTGGCAATTTGCCAAGCCTGTAAAGATAATAAAGATAAAGACCGTATAAGCCGCCGATTTTTTTGATTTTATCTTCCCGTGTCGAAAGTCGGTACTGTCGGCTCGTAACCGTACTTAGGGTATATCGGTACACATCAACACGGCACATATTTTCGTGAAGTCTTTTTCGTATAGCGTCGTTTGAGTAGTTTTCACCAAGGTTGATTAGTCGGACAGGCTTCTTATAGCCGAGTGGAGTAACCGTCCAATATTTTCGGCTCGGGCTCAGCTGATAGGTATATCCCATATCACGGAGAGCGTACTTGAAATCCTCTATACTTTTACAGTGCTCCAAAGCCAAGTCGATTACTTCACGCAGGGTGCTGTACCGAGTAGGCATACCGGCTTTTTCCTTGTTGTAGTAATATGACGATTGCTTACTTCTGTTGGGGGTTGGATTAAAATATAAGCCGTACTCCTTGCATACTTCATCTGCTATATGCCTGAATTTAAACCATACCTTTTCATCGTTTTGCAAACGCTTTCCGTCAACAAAGGAAACTGAGTTGATTACAAAATGGCAGTGCAGATGTTTAGTGTTCAGGTGAGTAGTCACTACAACCTGAAAACGCTTACCCCACATACGCTTGGCAAATTCCATACCGACCTTTTGTGCAAGCTCAGGTGTAATGTTCTGTTCCTTAAAACTCATATAACCGTGATAGGCTTGTATTCCGTCTGTCTTTCCAAAACACTCTTTTGTTGTTATGAATTGGTCACGGGCAGTTGCAGGATTGCAGTTTATGCCATCAACATAAAACTGACGCTCTGTTTTTTCCTCGTCCTTTGCATAGGCAATAACATCAGCAAGTGTCTGATACTGTGCGTCGGTATAATTGGGGTTGCAAGTTTTCTCAGGATTGTTGGCATAGTCAATCACCCTGCCCAGATTATCTCTCACAACCCATAGCTTAGTTACTGCCATTTCAGCTCTGATTTATCGGGTCGTAAAAATACACTCTCGATATGCGCCTGAAATTTATGCCAACGCTCCGCTTCACGATAAAGCATCGGAGCATCAAGAAAACCGAGAGAGTTTGCCTTTGCCGCAAGCTGATTTATATTGTTGCCTATTGAGGAAAGCTCACGCATTGCTTCAAAGAAACGCTCGTCAGGTTTTTCTTTCGGCTCATAGCCTTTCATCAGAAGACGTACTAAAGCAGATTCATTAAGGCACGTCATTTGTGCCTTTCTCTGCCATTCATCTTTTTCTTCTTTTGTCAGCCTGATATGCTTATCATAGCTTCTCCTCATCTTCATCATCCTTTTTGTCTTTCATTTCGTAACGGTTGATTCGGTTAATCTGGAGCATACACATTAAAGCTACTCCGACAAAACTGCCGAGGAAGCAACCGAGTATGAATAAAATAAATCCGTGCATAATTTCAGTCCTTTCTTTTCGGGGTATTAGGGGCAACCACCTAACGAGCCTTTTTACTGTTTTATCCGTTATGTGGATACAAACAGTCTGCTCGCTAAGATTATTCATCAATCTTTGAGGTTGCCTGCATATTCAAGCTTCAGCGTATAGTATCAAGCTCTTTAGGTTTGTACTGATACGCTTTTATTTCACCGTTCTGCTTGTAAAAGCGTTCGGGGAATTTAAATTTTTCTCTGTATTTCTGCTCCAAATCTTTCGGTAAGTCCTTAAACTTTTCAGAGTCAATAGAAGCGTAGGCGATAAAGAAATCTCCTGCAATTATATCAATAATTTCTTTGGTTTTTTCGTCATAAACCGCCCTGTTAAGCGGCAAGCCGTTAATTTTTCCTTCCTCGTTGCATATGATTGCCACCTCATCTTCAAATGGCATATATTCCTCAATATTTCCTCCGACAAGTTTCTGCATAGCTTCAAGGGAGTTATCAATTGCAACGGTTTTCGGATAATGATTCGCCTGAATATAGAGGACAGTAATCATATTTTTACTGACTGTATCCTGCGTTTTTGACGGCTCAAAATCCACCTTTTTGAAGTCGTAGGTATTGCAGAAATAAAAGCCTTTTTCCAAACTTTCATCCTCCAAAACCTCAACCACATCCGATATTGAAAGCGATCTGCCACGATACCCTGTCGGGTGGTCTGTATTAAACCTTGAGTAAACATCATCAAGAGTTTTGCAGTCAACATTACCGCTGAAAACCTTGTCGTAAATTTTGCTGTTAATTGCAGAATTCCCCTGTGCCTTTTCAAGATACTTTGTATCAACAAACGCAACTCTATGAGTATCACGCTCGTGATTGATCTGATAAATGTTAATTTTCATTATCTTTCGTAATTCCTTTCTTTAGATTTTTGCTTTGAGATATTAAGCTGCAAACACAAAAAGTCGTTGAAATCCTTGCCCCTTGGCGGCGGTAAATCAACGACCTTGTAATCATTTTTCAGTTTGTTTATAAGAGCAGTTGCGGCTTCTCTGCCGCTTCTGTCATTATCAAAGTGGATAGCGATTCTTGTTGTGTTTGAATGGTCTTTCAGATAATTTTCAAGTGCAGCAGGCACTTTGCCAACACCTGTTTTCTTATTTGCCGAGTAAACACCCGCAAGTGATAAAAGGTTGTACTTGCGGTAAACATAGCCATTGATTTTCAGCAAAGTTGCGTAAGATAAAAGGTCAATCGGACATTCAAAAATGTGGACTGTGTTACTAACTCCGTCAGCCAATCTGAAAGAATAATGCTTGTCACTTCCCGAACAGTCACCTAAAATTCTCCTGCTGTCTGTCGCACGGTAGGAAGCATATCTCGGATTATTTTCCTTATCAAAGCCAACAAAAACTACATCGTGATACGGAAGGCTCTCGAAAATCTTACCCTCGGATATGCAAAAATCAATAAGCTCCCTGTCAATACCTCTGCCGCAAAGATACTTGAAAATCACTCTGTTGGAAGTACTTTTATCAGGCAGAAGCAACGGCTTGGGTTGCTTGATTTCTTTTTGCTGCAAATTGATATTCTGCGTTACCGCACACTTTCCGACTATGGTTTCAACGGCTTGTACAAAGTCCAAGCCTTTAACTTTTATCAGGTAATCAAGGGCAGAGTATCCTCCGAAGCCTCTTGACCACCACATCCATTTTCCGTTTGAGATTTTCAGACTGTCGTGTGTACGAGTGCAGTATGTTCCGTCCGAAAGTCTGACAAGCTCATTTGGCTCGTGGTTCTGTAAATATGTCAGCAAGTCCATTTCTCTCGCTTTTTCTACAGTCTGTGGATCAACATATGGCATAGCGTTTACCTGCTGTCCTTATCTTTCTGCTTTGCTTTCATTTCCTTAACTGCCAATTTAATACGGTCATCTATTGTTTCACGGAGCATATCGCAATAGCTCATATCGTTACCGCACCACTCCTGATAAATGTCATCAAGAGGGGCTTTCAGCTGGTATAAAGACTTCGCTTCGGTTTGAGAAAACTCTGTGTATTCAAAAATTGCAAGCAAATCTTCCTTGATAACTTTCTCGTAACTTCCCTCAATAATCTGTTCAGGCGGCTTTGTTTTAAGTTCTGAAATAAAGCTGTCAAATTCGTTTTTCATCTTGTTGTACAACAGCTCGTTATAGTCAACAGTAGTCATAAAATTCCTCCTATCTTTCTCTGTCGTCTCTGCTTCTTGTGGGTGACAGGTCGCCCTCGTCAGGCTCGCCTCCGACAACGGGAGTATCTCCCTTATCCATATCAAGCAGGGCATTCAGCTCGGTCAGACGAGTCATTTTTTGTTTCAATTCATCCTCCTGTGCAAACGGTTTTTCCACCTCAACCTTTGCGGTTTCAAACTGTGCCTTTGTATTTTCCAGCTGTTCCTCCGCCTTGTGCAGTCGGGCTTCAATATTATCAACAGCGTTGTCAATTCGGGTGATATTTCCGTAAATATCTGTGCCGAGAGTAATGGAATGTGTGAAATGTCCTTTGAGTTTTACGGCATATGCACGCTCAAAGGTATCAAATTCAAGCTCCATCTTAAACCCTCTGTACTCACCGAGAGGCGTAGGCTCGGAAGTTGTTTTTGCCTTGCAGGCTTCAATAATCACCTGACCTGCTTCTGCCTTTTCCGTGTAGCTGTAGCCGTCAATAACCATTCCTGCAAACTTTCCGTCAACCTCCTTCGGGTGCGCTTTGGCAATCTCTAAGTCGGCTTTCAGTCCGTCAACTCTTGCAGTCAGCAATGATATTTCCTGCGGATAAAACTTTATAATTTTATCTTCAAGCTCATACTTTTCAGAGAGGTAATGTGACTTATACAATCGTAGCTTCTGCACCTGAATATCCAAATCCATTTTCTCCTTGATATACGGATTTCCCGTTGCAAGCATCTTAATTTCAGCATAGGAAAGAGCAGTATCGTCTATATCCTCGGCAGAACGGACAGGAGATTTTGAAGTCATAATCTGTGAAGCAAACTTCTGTTTACCCTCGACAAGCTGATACAGATATGCATCAAAGGTTTCCTCTGTTACATATCGGTAAATATCCACATCAGGATTTTCATTTCCCTGACGGATAATTCGTCCCGAACGCTGTTCAAGGTCTGACGGTCGCCACGGACAGTCAATGTCGTGCAAGGCTATAAGCTTGTTCTGAACATTCGTACCGGCACCCATTTTCTGTGTAGAACCGAGCAAAACTCTGACTTCGCCTTTGCGCACCTTTTTAAAAAGCTCCTGCTTCTGCGCCTCGGTTTTTGCTTCGTGGATAAAGCTGATTTCGCTTTCGGGCACGCCTCGCTCTATCAGCTTTCTGCGAATGTCCGTATATACGGAAAACTCTGCGTCCGGTTTCGGAGTGGAGAGGTCGCAGAACACAAGCTGAGCTGATTTTTTGTCTGCGTTCTCCTGCCAAATCATAAAAATATTATCAATACAAGCATTGATTTTACTGCCCTCAAAGTCAGGAAGCAGAGGATTTATCATACGCTGGTCAAGGGCAAGCTTTCGTCCGTCGTTGGTGATTTTCAGCATATTATCTACGCTTGCGTCAACCTGATTGTTTCTCACTTTTTCGGCTCGTTCTCCAAGCTCTGCTACCATAGCCTTTTGAAAATCGGAAGGCTTTACGGCAACATTGTGATAGTGGGGAGTAGGTGTAGGCAAATTAAGTGTGTCTGCCGTTTTTATATCGGCAACCTCTTTGAACATTGCCATAAGCTCAGGCAGATTGTAGAATTTAGCAAATCGTGTTTTAGTTCTGTAGCCTGTTCCCTCGGGCTTCAGCTCGTAGGCTGTTACAGTTTCACCAAAGGTAGACGCCCACGAATCAAAGTGCTGCAAGCCGTTTTCTACAAGCGTTTCATACTGCAAATATCTCTGAATTGTATATAACTCAACCATTGAGTTTGAGATTGGCGTACCTGTCGCAAAAACCGTTCCTCTGCCGCCTGTGATTTCATCAAGGTATCTGCACTTCATAAAGAGGTCCGAGGACTTCTGTGCTTCGGTCTGGGCAATACCGCCGACATTTCTCATTTTCGTATAGAGATAAAGGTTTTTGTAGTAGTGACTTTCGTCAATAAAAAGTCTGTCAACACCCAATTCTTCAAAGGTAACTACATCATCCTTTCGGCTTTGGTCGTTTAACTTCTGTAGCTTTACCTTTAATGATTTTCGGCTTTTTTCAAGCTGCTTGATTGAAAAGTTTTCTCCACGGTTTTCCTTCAACTCACGAATGCCGTCTGTGATTTCGTCAATCTGCTGTTCAAGGATAATTCTTTGTCTTTCAACGCTCATCGGAATTTTCTCAAACTGAGAATGCCCGATAATGATAGCGTCATAATCGCCTGTGGCAATTCGTCCGCAGAAGCGTTTGCGGTTTTTCGTTTCAAAATCCTTTTTGGTTGCAACAAGGATATTTGCCGCAGGATAGAGCTGTAAATACTCTGCCGCCCATTGCTCTGTCAGGTGATTAGGCACAACAAAAAGCGACTTACTGCATAAGCCAAGCCGCTTCGATTCCATAGCTGCCGCCGTCATCTCATAGGTTTTGCCTGCGCCGACTGCGTGTGCAAGCAAGGTATTTCCACCGTAGAGAATATGAGCAACAGCGTTTTTCTGATGTTCCCTGAGTTCAATTTCAGGATTCATACCGTTAAAGGTAATATGACTTCCGTCGTACTCACGTGGTCTTGTGCTGTTAAACTTTTCGTTATACAGCTTACAGAGTTTTTCACGGCGCTGCGGATCTTTCCAAATCCATTCCTTAAAGCCTTCTTTGATAAGCTCCTGCTTCTGCAGAGCGATTGTAGTTTCCTTTTTATTGAGTACCGGCTTCTTTCTGCCTTCCTCATCCTCAACATAATCGAATATGCGGACATCCTTGAGGTTAAGCGTTTCCTCAATTATTTTATATGCGTTGATTCTGTCTGTGCCGTAAGTGCGGTACACCTTGAGATTACTTGTATCGTAGCTTTTGTTTTCAATGCTCCATTCACTCGTATAGGGTGAATAGTGCAGCTTGATTTTCCATTGTGCATAGCGTGGAGTATCAAGAAATTCATAGATGAACTGCTGCACAATCTCAGGCGGAATCCATGTTGCGCCAAGCCTTACGGAAATCTCGGAAGCCGTTAAATCCTTTGGCTGTACTCTTTCAAGAGCTTCAACATTGATGTTGTAATCATCAGGATATAGCTTTGCCGAACGCCTTGCAACTTCAAGCTTTTCACGGACATTACCGGACAAATATTCGTCTGCCATAAGGTATTTTTGTTCGTCAGGATTGCCCTGACCGTAGAGAGGATTGAGAAAAATTACACCTTTCAGTTCCTCAAAAACCTCCTGCTCACTCTTGCCTGAAAGCTGACACATATATTCCATATCAATACCCGCCTTTTCTCCCATAGAAACGGCGAGTGCTTCGGAAGCTGTGTCAACGGAAGTAACAGGTGTATGAGGCTTGATTGTCCGCTTGAAAAACATATCCGCCTTGCGTTCAAGGTTGCCCTCGTCATCGAGTATTTCCAATGAAGATAACAGCGAGTAGGAACTGTCCTGTGAGAATGCCATAGTATTTGCACGGCTGTTGATAAGTCCGTACTTTTTTGTGAAACCGTCATACAACTTATTAAGCCTTTCCTGTTCAGCTTTTATATCACTGTCAGGATAGTCTTCCGTCTGCAAATCTAAAAGAGTACGAACGGAGTTTCTTATCTCAATAAGTCCCTTTATTCGGTTTTCAGCGGTAGCCGACACTTCAACAGGTGACATTCGGCTGTTTTCACGGAAATAGATTACATCGTCAAGCACGGTATATGAGAAGTTTCTGACATTCGGATCAGCAGGGATTGAATTATCTTCTTCCTCTATATTTTCTTCCGCTTCATACTCTGTAATTTCGCCGTGAATATTGGAAACGGCTTCATCAAGCAGGCTTTCAAGGTCAGCATTTTCATAAGGTACACAAGTTGTTTCCTCACCAAAACGACCTGTTACAATTTTCATATCGCCAAGTATCATTTCGGGATGTTCTGCAAAGTAGCTGTTAATTCTGATACCGTTTTCATCTGTGTTTAGATGTACCCAATCAGGCTCAATGTCTATTATACGATCACGCTTTTGCAGTATGAGAATATCGGAAACTACCTCCGTTCCTGCATTTCCCTTAAAGGTGTCATTCGGAAGTCTTATAGTGCCGAGCAATTCCGCTCTCTGTGCGATATATTTTCGCACGGCTGGGTTTTCCTTGTCCATTGTACCCTTTGAAGTCACCAACGCCATTACACCGCCTGGGCGGAGCTTGTCGAGCGACTTTGCAAAAAAGTAATCGTGGATTAAGAAATGGTTTTTATCATAGCGTTTATCTGCAACGCTGAAATCGCCGAAGGGCACATTACCCACAACTGCGTCAAAAAAGCTGTCCGGAATTTCTGCCTGCTCAAACGGCTGTCCTGCAATAGAGGAACGCTGGTAGAGCTGCTGTGCAATGCCTGCGGAGATTTTGTCAATCTCCACACCGTAAACATGGCTATTCTGCATTGACTGTGGTAGCATACCGATAAAATTACCAATACCGCAGGAAGGCTCCAAAATGTTGCCCTCCTTAAATTTCATCTGTTCCATAACCTTGTAAATTGCTGAAATAACGACAGGCGGAGTATAGAAAGCGGTAAGTGTACTTTCTCTTGCTGACTGATATTCTTCATCGGTAAGTAACTGTGAAAGCTCGTTATATTCACTTTGCCAAGCAGCATTATTCTCATCAAAGGCTTCCGGTATTCCGCCCCAACCTACATACTGAGCGAGGATTTGCTGTTCTTCGGGAGTAGCAAAGCGGTTTTCCTCTTCGCATTCCTTTAGCACACGGATAGCTTCAATATTTCTACGGAAGCGAGCCTTTTTACCAACCTCCTCAAGCTCAAAATTTTTGAGGTCAAATGTGTGTCGGTCAGTCAAGGGAATTTCAGGGTGCAGATCAAAGGTCTGTGCCTTTGCTTTCTGTTTTATCTCCCAAACAGGCGTATCAAGTTCTTTCTTTTCGGAAAGTTCAAGAGCAGAACGAACAAAATCGGCTTTTTCAACTCTGAATATCGGAAAACCGTTACTGTCCTCAAAGGTAATGTCACGCATAGAAGCATCACCGTTTCTGTCAATCCGTTCAACAATGAAATTGCGGTTATCAATCGTGAGTTCCTTGCCGATAAGGTCGGAGTTATCAATTTCGGCTTCTGCTTCGGGCTGTTCTTCTGTCGGCTCTGAATTTTGATAAAGCGGTGCAAGCTGTTCATCACTGACATACACAAGGTCGCCAAAATCTAAGCCGTGCAAGCCGTTCTCCACAATATCAGCAAGTGAATCGTACTGTTCTGTATGAACAGCCTGACCGTCCACTCTTGTTTCAATTCTGAAGTCAACAAGGTTTACAACTGTCTCAATTTCGTGCTTCTCGTCCTCGGTATTGGTATATCCGATATTGATTTCCGACAGGTCGGAATAGTCTGCACCGTCACTGTCATACTCATTCTTTACAAACTCATCTATCAGTTTTTTTGCTTCATCAAGTAAAACATCATATTCCGATTGAGAAAGCGGCTTATCAATGATTTCAAAGTTTTGCAAAGGATTAGGCAGTCTGTCAATAAAGTCGTGGGGTATGGTGTTGCCGTCAGCGTCCTTATACAGATAAACCGCCATTTTTACATCAAAGATGTTTTCCTCTTTTATATCTCTTTCAAGGCTGGTCGGGTTTGTATATTCAATACTGTTTTCAACCTTGCCGTCAGCGTTCAGGTAATCAATTCTGCCGATTGGCTCGGACTGAATGGGAGCGTGCGACCTGTCGGAAGCCATAAGAATAAAATCCCGACTTTCCCTGTCGTTTGGACTTGAAATACCGATATTGTAGCCACGGTCAAGCAGCATATCCGTATATGTTTCAAGTCTATTTGACGGAAATCCGCACATATCAATTCTTTCTGTATCGGTTATTCTTCGGGTGGTGTTATGCAGGCTGAGTGCCTGTGAAACGGTTATGGCGTCATCTCCCATAGCTTCGTAAAAATCACCGATTTGGAACAGAATAATCGTATCGGGATGTTCGTCCTTAATCTTGAAGTATTCCTGCATACCAGGACTGTATCTGCTGTAATCTCGCTGTGTAATCTGTTTTTCTTTTTCGGGTTGTACGGCAACTTTTAAATGGTCGTTCATCGGGTTTTCTTTGACTATGCTGTCAAATTCCGCCCTTGTCATTTCCTTGTTGAAAATAGGAAACTGTTTGTCAAAAAGCATTACACGGTTTTCGTCAAAAGACAGAATTTCATACTCATCCGCTCCGATATATACCGATGCACCGAGCGAATATTTATATTCATATTCAATAGATATAGCTTCCTTTTCGGCAGGCGGAGTATATATTGCGTCACGGATTTCTTTCTCCGTCGCCCGTCCGGATCTTATCTGCTCCTGCTTTTCAAGCCAAGTCGGATAATATTCCTTTTCTTTTGGATTTAGGTATCGGTCAAGTTTTATAAGTTCACCGATACGCTTTTCAACCTTACTCCAATTCAACAGCAATCGTGGTGCGTTATCTTCAAAGCCACGGCTGAGCATAATACCTTTGCCGTCGTGACTTTCGTCAATCCCTGTTCCGATAATAATTGGATATGAGCCACCCCAGCCATACTCGTTTTTCAGAAAATCAATGTTTTCTTTTGCATATAAGGACTTTTGAAACTGCTCGTAAATCCTCATTTTACCCTCGCTTACACCGCTTCCGTGGGTAAGTACAGCGTCAATAATCTCCTGAGAAAAGGCAAAGGCAGGAGTTTTTTCTCCTGCCTTGGCTGTAAATATTTCCAACTGTCCTTCAAGAGAGGGCAGAGGTTTTGTTGTGTCCCTGAGTTCACCAAGCAAGCGCATACCCTCAAAATGTCCTGCAATAACACCCCAATCATAGTAGGCTTGCGCTATTTTATTATCCTGCTCGCCTTCCCACAAAAGAAGTACATTCTGATAGGTTTTATATCCCATCTGCTTTCCGTCGGGAGTAGTAATCTCGGTAGCATCATTATTGAATATGCTTTTGATAAATTCAACTCGTTTTTCACTGTCCGATTCGTTTTCAAAGTATCTTGCTATTTCCGTTTTGGTTGCTTTTAGATACGGAGCAGATAACAGGACAGCCTTGATTTTATCATCACCGCCAAAGAACGGAATACTTTTATCCTCGTTGCTGCGGTCGTGATATTCTAAGCGTAAATCACTTCCGCTTTGACTATCTCCTGAGCCGATTGTCTGAGGTTGTTCATCAGGCGTGTCCACTTCATCGGGTCGTCCGCTTTCAGCTTCTCTGTCACGCCCTCCTGAACTGCCATCTGTCTGAGAATTCTGTCCTCCATCTCTGTCGCCGTCTGTTCTATTTCCGACAGGTGTTCGGTCAGCGTTCCCTTCGTCAGCAGATTGTAATAGAGAATTTTGTGTTTCTGCAACAGGTAATTCTTTCTCATCTGAGCGTAATGTCCGAGCTGTACCCTCGGCTGTTCCGGAAGAGTCAGGTTCGGAAGCAGGTAATCGCCCTGCATTGTGTATGTCAGTTCTGCCATTTTCAAAACTCCTTTCGGTATTTATTGTGCTATTAGTATATTCACTTTGTCTGTTTTCCGCAATTATGCGATTCTGACGGTTGAGTGCCAGCACGGTTTTGGAAATCTCCGACAGTCCCATTTCGGCAATATCGCTCGTTGCAAAGCCGAGAGCATTCAAGGCTTCCTGCGTATTGAAATTGACAATATCACGAAAGTCATCATCATTAAAATACGGTTCAGTGTCAATGCCGAGTCTTGTCATAATCATAAAAGCAACGCTGTTACTAACAAGCTGTCTGTACATTGACTTAACGATGTCCTCGTCCAATTCTTCAAGAAAGGTATCATTAACCGTTACAAGCAAATCTCCCACATAATCGGGAATGTTGTCCTCTACAGCATTGCTTGAAGCGGAGATAATCGCATCCGCAAGGCTGTTCTTTTCATCAAGATATCCGAAGCTGCTTTCAAGCGTGTCGATTACTTCATCTGTGTATTCGGGTTTCATACTCCAAATAGGGACAGCTCTTGAGATTTCGCTTGCATGTGTATCGGAAATATCAAAATAATGGACTAATCTCTGTGAATTGCCGTTCAGACTTTCAAACACGGCAATACCCTTTGCACCCCAGTTTACCCAGCGCCCGAAAGTCCTGTTCCACTGTTCAATAGGCAGAACGGCGGTTGCCTCGGGTTTCTGAGCGTATAAAAGGAGCTGTTCATCAAATCGCAGTCGGTAGTTATAACAGGCTGTTTTCAGAAATGCCGCCCATTTATCGGGTGACATAACCTCTTTCGAGGTATCTTCATACAGCTGTGAGATAAGGTCAAACTTTCTTGCCATTGTTCAGCACCTCCTTATCTTTCGTGGTTTCTGTTTTTAGGCTTGATAGGTGTTCCTTTCTCGTTATAGTTTTTCGGATTAGCCGCCGGGCAATCCCAACCGAGCATAGAGCCTGCCTTCATTGATTCTGCCTGAGCTTTTGTAATACCGAGCTTTCCGTTCAAATCATCAACGAGCGCACGGTTTTCACTCGGCTTACCGTTAGCCGACTTTGAATCGATATATCCCTTTTCGCCTTTGTTTACAATACCGATTTTATTTTCGGACTGTACAAAAACATAGCATTGGTCAGGCAAAGATGAACGGAGAGGGATAACATCGGCTTTCGATTTTTCAAGCCTTTCTGCAAATTCACATATGTGAAAAATATCGCTGTTTGCTTCAAAGTGATAGTCGTCAACATATCTGCATATCTTGTCAACTTTTTCACCGTCAAAATAAGTTATTCTGATTTTATCGCCGTCTTCAATTCGGAATATCTCCTTGTAATCAGGATTGATAAAGCGAATACCTCTTTCTGCTTTTTCAAGATGACTGTCAAGCCAATCCTTTTTGTAGCAATAACAGTAAAGGTTGTATTCGCCCTTGTAGGGATTAAGGCGCATAAGATATGCGTAATCCTGCGTGTTTACTCTCACTCCGTAATCTCTGCCTGTTTCATAAGGAAACACCTTATCGCTGCGGCAGAATTTAGCAAGCTCGTTTCTGCTTGAGAGAAATCCGCCGTCATCTAAAAAAGAATTTATAATATCAACCTTTTCATAGTTAAATTGGGGTGTATTCAAATCATCACGAAAGCTGTTCCAACTTGACCAGAACTCATTTCCGTTTGTACCCATATCCGCACGGATATAGCCGATTAAGCCTGTCTGCATTGAAATCTGCTGACTGTTGCGGTAGGTGTAAAGCCACTCCTTACCATTTAGCGGAGAAAGATTACTTTCCATTACACTCACCGTCCGAACAGCAGAATTTCATACCAAGAGCGTCAAGCACCTTGTCACCGATACTCTCGGCAATTTCATTGATATAGTCAAGCTCGCAGTCGCCGCTTTCGGATTCCTTAAAGAATCTCTGCACCAGACTTAGCGGAGCATCTTTTTTGAGTGCAAAGAAGATATAAAAGCCTGCGCCCTCACGGTCAATGTTGTATGAGCAAAGGTCGCCGTTCTCGTCGATATACCACTCAGCAAGGTCAAAATCCATATCAAAGCATTCTCCGAGATTACCCGAATCAATAACCTTAACGGCGGTCGAGTTGTTTTCTTCGTTAAAAGTGTCGGTAAACGAAGCAACCGCAATAATCGGCTGTCCGACAGATACCTTGCTGAGCTTATATGTTATTTCTTCAAAATGATTGAAGTTAGCTGCGTACATAAGTGCAGTCACTTTATTTTCCGTAAATGACGAAAGCTCACTCCTGATTTTTGCTTTAATGCACGGAAGCATAAGGTCAATACTCGTCCATAGAGTGATTCTGTTAGCATTCGTTGTTTTGTTCATCATTGTTACCTCCAAGATAAGAATAGAGCTTGTTGCCCTTTGTGTTAGTCTGTAATTCGGAAATTATACTCATTTCCTGAACTGTCAAATTAGGTATGTTGAAAACATTTTGAAAGTTTATGCTTTGCAAATCCTTTTCGGTTTTGAAGCCTGCTTCAAAAAGCTTATTCAGCACCTTGAATTTCTGTTGTGTTGTAATTACAGTTTTATCTGCCATTTCATATATTCCCTTCAAAATCTGACGGGCGGTCTAATAAAACCGCCCGTCGTATAGTTTCTCACTTCTTTTTGTTGTGGTTTTTAATCTGTAAAAAGATAAAGCCGCCGATGATAAACACAAGAAGTGCTACGGCAATTATCACTTTCATTCTTCTGCCTCCTTGCAGTTTTTCTTTCTCTTTTTTACAAGAGCTGTCGCACAAGCCGCAATACCAACTGCCGATGTGCCTCCGAGAATAAGCCAGAGGTTTGGATTGCTCTCGTCACCTGTTTTTGGTGTGTGAATTTTCTCGTTATGCATTTCAACATTTGCGGTCTTACCGTATTCAATCTCAACAACCTTGTCATCAGGAAGCATATATCCGGCTGATGCATCGTTGTTTACCTCAGAAATTATATATTTGCCGATTCGTAATCCCTCAATAAGAATTTCTCCGTTTTTGTCGGTCTTAAAGATTTCATCATATCCGTTCTCACCTGTTACACGGAAAGAAAAACCTTCAATCTTTTTATCTGATGAGGTCTTTATGATTCTGAGTGAGCCTTTCATCGCTTCATTCAAAAATCCTTTGCCTGCTTCATTTTCAACCTCGTAGGTTTTGCCGTCCGTTTCAACAAAAACAGGATAGATGTTTTCATCAAGAACAAAGCCGTCAGGGGCGGTCTTTTCCTTTACAAGATAGTGTCCGTAAACAAGGTTGTCCATTTCGTAAACACCTGTCTCGCTTTCCTTGATTTTACCGATAAGCTCATCATTATTATCAAGCTTACCGTCAGCATTAATGTCGGAATAAAGCTCAAATACTGCGCCTGTCAGCTTATTGTCGGGATAGTCAGCGTCAACCTTTGTGGTCTTGATATTGCCACGGATGAATTCATTGACAATCTCAATTTCTACAACATCGCCGTCAGCGTTAACGGTAACCGGATATACCGTGTAATTGAGGACGAAGCCTGTCGGCTGTTCAATTTCGCGGATATACCAAGTACCGTAAGGAATATCGCTAAAGCTGAAGCTTCCGTCCTCCGCAGAAACAGTTGTCAAGGTTGCGTTTTCCTTTGTAAATTCAACATCTGATGACTTGAACAGTCCGATAACAGCTCCGCCGAGAGGTTCTCCGTTTTCATCAACTTTCCTGCCCGATACCGAGCCGTAGATAAGTTCATTCATAATTGACTCACCGTTATTTACAGTCAGCTCAACCGTACTCGTCTTTTCACCCTCGTATTCAAAAACAACCGGATATTTTTTATCGCTGAGAATATAATGCTCATCCGTTGAAAGCTCTTTTACATAGTAACTGCCAAACGGAAGCTCTGTATTCACATAACCGTTACCCTTTTCATCAAGAGTGATAATTTCTATAAGTCCGTCAGCAGGAATAGATGTTCCGCTTGACGAAACAATTTCTTTTTCTGCAAACAAGCCAAAGGATATGTTCTTTATTTCCCCGTTTGTACCAATATCAAACGCTTCATTGGTTTCCAGCCACTTTTCAAGATTCACCTTAACTTTCTGTCTTTCGTTGAAAAATGAAGTTGCTGTCTCCGTAAGCTTCACGGTCTGATCTGTATAGGTAAGCTCTACAGTATGCACTTCGTCATTGAGTACCATACCGTATGGAGCGTGAGTCTCCTTAATGCTGTACTTACCGAGGTAAAGAGTTTTACTTACAGCAATTCCGTCCTTACCTGTAGTAACGGTATCTACAAGGTCGCCCTTTTTATTGTGTATTGTGCCGTCAGGAGTAATAATATTCTCTGCCGCACGGATTTCGTATGTTGCACCCTCAAGTCCTGCCGTTTCATAGACAGGCTGATAGACGGTCGATATTTCGTTGCCGTTCTCATCAATGCCACCGCTGACATTTACGCCATAGAAAAGCTCTCCTTCCTTTGAAATTGAGATTTTGCCTTTCTGCGGCGAATTTGCTTTGTTCACTTTAATCAAAGTAACACCGCCTTCGTTTGTAGAATTTTCCTTTGTTACATCAAAATAAACAGGTGTTTTATCAAGCACATAACCGTAGGGAGCCTGAACCTCAACAAGCTTGTATCCCTTGCCGTAAACAAGGGTTTCAGGAGTGATAAGACTTCCGTTGCTGTCAGTATAGAAAGTATCAATCGTCATATTCGAAGGATATTTTACCGACATTGTAATTAAAGTATTATCGGAGTCATAAATCTGAAATCCTGCCCCTGCGTAGGGAATTGTTTTTCCTGATTCTGCATCCACCTTAACCACCTTAATATAGGATTCAAAAATCTTATCATTGATGATATAGCTGTACGGCTTTGAGTTGTCGCAGATAAATACATCAAAGTCGGCAATTTTATCTCTGCCCTCCCAGCCTTTGGTCTGATGGACTGTGTATGTGCCGTATGGAAGCTTCTTTGATTTTGCGTATCCCTTTTCATCGCATACAAGGATATCACGCTCATCCGGGTCGGCATTTTCATAGCTGCCTGTGCTTTTGAGAAAAAGCTGAAATTCGGCTCCTTTTTCCGGAGTTTCGATTTTGGTCTGTCCGTCATCGCAATGCTTGACGATTTCCACCTCACCCTTAATAACATCCTCGGTTACTTCAAGAGAAATAACATTATGTTCAACCGTGTAATTCTTCGCTTCTGCACCAACCGTATAGACAGTTTCATCAAGCAGATAGCCCTCGCTCGGTTCAATTTCTCTGATTGTCCAGTTATCACCGCAAACATATTCCTTTGTCGTGAATTTGCCGTTCTCATCGGTTGTGTAGGTATCAATTAACTTATCGCCGTCATAGATACCGTACTTTGCTCCAGCAAGTGTAGCGTCGCCCTGCGCTTTCTTCTTTTCAGCATCGCTCTTTTCAACTGTAACGGTAAATTTTTTGAGTGTATTGGTAAATTCTCTCTTTGTCGCCTTATCCCAAGTAATAGGTGCTGTCTGCGATTTCGGTACAACATAGCGAATAGCTGTATCCACTTCTTCAAGGATATATGGTTTGTCACCGCTTACCAGGATATTCTTGAAAACAGCAACACCGGAATTATCGGTAACAGCATATTCATCTACCTTTGCCCTGGATAAAGATGTTCCGTATAGGTGGAATTTCACGCCTGCATTGAAATTATCCTCAGAGGACTTTACAACCTGAAGCTCACCACGCTTTAGAACATTGCTGAATTTTACGGTTGCAGTTTTTCCGCTTTCAACCTTAACCTGCTGTGTCTTTTGTGTTTCGTATTTATCCTCAGTTACCTCGGTTACGGTATATGTGCCGACCTTGAGGTCATCAAGCTGAAATTCACCCTTTGAGTTCGTAGTAACCGTCTTGCTGTAATTATCAGCACCCGTAATCTTGAATTTCACTCCTTCGATCTTTCCGTCGTCCGAGGTCTTAACGATTTTCAGACTTCCGGCTGAGGTCTTTACAGCAAAATACGCCGTCTTGGTTTCAGTATCAGACTGAACACCTGTTACAACATCCTGCTTTGATGAGCTGCCGCAGGCAATTAGCGTTGTAGTAACCTTCGGCATTTTCTTTGTTGCGCTGAACACAACAGCGTCAGGAATAGCCTTTGTGGAAGTCAGCGTAATCTTGTTACCCGAAACAGAAACGGAAACGCCGTCAGTCGTTTTAAAGTCATAGTCTGACAAAATATTGTTGCTATCCGTAAGTGTAAGTGAATACTTACCGTCACTGTACTTTAACTCATTGACATTGCTCCTTGCCTTTGCAGAAGTTTCATAAGCAAAGCTGGGAATAGTGTTGTAATCTTCGAGTTTTGCGATGATTTTATTGTAGTTGGTTTTTACATTCGGGTTTGCACCGCCCGATGTGATGCCGTCAATAAACTTTGAATTTTTCAGTTTAAATGTTGATGCGTCACGACAACCTGTGCAGAACTCCCACACAACAAGCTGTGTAGCAATCCACTTCTGACCGTCTGTGCCGACAAGGCTTGAAGCACTTCCTGACTTTCCGAAAAGAAGTGCAAGATTTACCGCCTTTTTCTGTGCGCTTGAAAGAGCATTCCAAGCCGCCGAAGCATCAGTTGTCAGCGTATTGCCTGAAAATAGAGAATGACCGGGTTCAATGCAGTATGCATCTTTTCCGTCTGCATAAATCCTGCACAATTCTTCTCCGACCGTTCCGACTACATATCCGTCGTGTTCTGTGTATTTTACGAATTTTATGATGTTGCCGCCTGTGTCGTAAGCATAGTCAAATGTGACCGTGACTTCTTTTGCGGCGGCATTTGCAGGAAGAATAAAAATTGTTGAAACGATAGAGATAAGTGCGAGCACAACCGCAGTAATTCTCTTTGCGTTTCTCTTGTTAAAAACTTTTGTCATTGGTTTACCTCCAAAATAAAAATCGGACAGCTAAATTCTGTCCGTTGAAATAAAATATGCGTTTATTTGCCTTTAGAGAAAGATATATTTAAGAGATAAAGTTAATTTATGAGATAGTATATATCTTTCTTTTCGGGTAGTTCAGGTAGTATAAGGGGATAGAGTGTGAGAAAGGGGGAAAGTAAAAAAACTTGTCCTACCTGCCGTCACGCTCTGCTCGACTTCGCAGGTATCTGCGGTAGTGTTCCAAAGCCTTGCAAACATAGTCCTCTGTGTCCTTTAGCTTTACGCTTTTCGGAATAAGGCTTCTCACTCTGTCACCGTGCAGCACAATACGCTCCCGCTGATTCGGTTTTTCTTCCGACATAATCGCTTCAACGGCTTCTGTTGTCAGCTTACCGCTTTCAAACATTTTTCTCATTCGGATTGTCTGGTCGTGCGACGGTGTACAGTCGTTAATATCAATCTGTAGGGCGACATCACGCTGACTATCTTCGTCAAGGTACGAAAGCTCAACGGCAGGACGCATTTTTATTCTGCCTTCATCAACAAGCTCCAAGAGTTCAGGGATGAGATTTGTCAAGCGGATAAAACGCCTTACTTGTTCTCGGCTTTCTCCGCTTTGTTCAGCAATAATATCTCTTGTTTTTAACTTGTGCTCCACTGGTGCACAAGTTAAATCTGTGCGTTGTCCTTGCCTCTTTATTGCCTCTAACCTCATTTTGTAAGCAAAGGCTTTCTCGCTTGGAAGTATTGTTGTACGCTGAAAATTACTCTCAACCATATACACAATAGCTTCGTCACGGGTTAAGTCCTTTATCTCACTTCTTAGTGTAGTCAGTCCTGCAAGCTCACAAGCTCTCTTTCGCCTGTGTCCGCTGACAAGCTCATATCTTCCGTCCTCTTTCGGACGTAGAACAGCAGGCGTTAATACTCCGTTTGACTTAATGCTCTCGACAAGTTGTACCATATTCTCGTCATCTCTGACGTGAAACGGGTGGTCGGGAAAATCGTCTATCAGGTCAAGGGGAATATCCCTTATCTTTTCAAGCTTTGCATCCTCTCGCTCCTGCTGTGTAGAGAAAAGGTCATCGAGTGTCGGCAGTGCGAAGTCGCTCTTTCTTTCTGCCATCCGAAAGCACCTCCTTTGCAAATTCAGCGTATGCCAATGCCACCTTGCTGTTCGGCTCATAAGCATAAATGCTTTTGCCCTTGGAAGTTACCTCTGCGGCTTTTACTGCAATCGGAATTTTCGTTTTATATATCCTGATTACACTTCCAAAGTTGTCACGAATTGCATCCACCGTGCTTTTGGCAAGATTCGTCCTGTTATCTACAAGCGTCAGCAAAATACCGTCAACAGACAAGTTAGGATTGGTATGTGACTTCACTTTGGAAACTGTCTGTAAAAGCTGCGTCATTGCTCTTGCAGGCAAATACTGCGCCTGAACAGGTATAACAACGCTGTCAGCCGCCGTTAAGGCATTTAGTGTCAGCATACCAAGTGAAGGTCTGCAATCAATCAGAACATAGTCATAGCCGGACTTCACTTTGCTTAGATAGCTTTTCAGAATATTCTCACGGCTCATTGCCGTAACAAGGTACATTTCCAACGCTTCCAGGTCTGTATTGGAAGGTATCAAGTCAACACCTTCGTTATGGTGAAGTATTCCGCTTGTAGCATCCGTGCTGTCGTAACGGATTACATCATGCATTTTCGTGGCAAGAGTAACAGGTATCTCATCAACTCTCTTCCAACCCAAACAAGCGGTTAAATCGCCTTGCGGGTCGCAGTCAACAAGAAGTACCTTTTTGCCCTGCATAGCCAATCCAATACCCAAATTCATTGTGGTTGTCGTCTTTCCGACACCGCCCTTCTGATTGCAGATAGCAATAGTTTTGCAGTTTGGCATTCGTTTTCCTCCTTTCAAATTTTGTCACGGTGCATTAAGGTTTTACACCGTAATAGCTGTCCTGCAATAACAGCTATGTAACTTTTCCGCCGTACTTGTCCTCAACACCCCCGGCGGATAGATAAATCTATCTGGGACTTCATTAAGTAACGGTCTGCTTTACCGTTGCACGGGAATCTCACCCCTCGAAGGAACTCTTCGAGCTGCGTACAGGAGTATCATTATCATTCTGACTGTCGTCGCCATATCAGGTGCAACCCGACACTTGCAGACGGAATTAGCGCTCGCTTTCAAATTGGAAAGGTCGTGGCGTACCGCTGCTGTGGCTCGTGCTTTTGCACATCATCAGAAGTAACGTCTTAATGAAGTGTATATTCAGTTGTCAAAGTTCAGCGAAAAGGTCTTTCCAATTGCTCGAAAAAATAACCTCTTCACCTATTTGGACAAAGGGTACCCATTTGTCAGGGTATTTTTAAAAATTTTTTCAAAAAAAATACCTACTCCAATAACCGAGTAGGTAGACACTATAATATATTCATTTTTTGATGCGAATTTTTATATTCTTTTTCTTGGCTGAAATTAATCGAACAAGCAAGTCATCAACAACATCTGTATATTTACCTGCTTGTATGAGGTTATTTTTAAGTTCAATTAAACTATGAATTACCTGACTGTATTCATCGTCGGTAAGATATAAATGATAATTAAGTTTTTTCATATTCATTTCTCCTCGCCAACTAATAATAACGACTATTGACATTTCTGTAAAATATGCGATAATAAAAAAGAATTAACACGAAAAGCAAAAGTTTTTCTGGCAGTTTATTGTTTGATTTGATGAATATTGATCGGCAGTTTGTTCCACCATTTGTTACGGCAAATAATCGTTAAAATCTCGTAGCAGATGAAAAATGTTAAGCATTATCAACAAATTCACTATACTGATTAATGTTAAAAATCAACAAAAATTTAGGGGTGTTTTCACTTAAAGCTCTATCAGAGCCGCTCCAAAACCGCGTGCCGAGGGTTCAAGTCCTTCTGCCCCTGCCAAGCAAAAACGGCTTAAACACTGCGTTTAAGCCGTTTTTTTGATATAATTTTATGTACGAAACACGGTCTGAATTTCCGCTGTTGATGCTCATTTCAGGCATCAAAATGTTCAACAGGCGCTAATAATTCCAACGTTTCCGTCTGCTACATCATCAAAATAGCATCAAAAATCATCATATCTACTGCTGTATTATCTTGTTAGCATCATTATATCGTCAAGAATATCAAATAACCCAATAAATTTAGGCTTTGAGAAAAATTAATTTTCCAAAGCCTTTTCTTTGTTTACAGCGTAGCATATTTTGATTTATAAATGTGTCCCGCTGAATATACTATATATTTCACATTCATGAATAATCCTGCAATTCTATTTTTAGAATAGAACAAAAGGTAGTTTTGTCAATTTACATCTAATTAATATTACGGCGGTTTTTTTCGTAAATTAACATAGATTTCACCTGTTTTTAATTATCTTGTCTTTTGTACAGGTTATCTGTTAGGTGAGTACTTTTTATTAGACTTTTCATAACAGTCATCACATAAGGTTTTTGCCCGCGGTAAATCCTTTCTAAGTTCTCCTTTAACACCGCAATGTTCACATTGTTTTTTGCTTTTTTCATAGCTACGCACTATTTTGGCTATATCACTTCTGAGCTGCTTTTTAAAATCTTCAGAATGGTTATTATTTGAGGCTAATCGCAGACTTAAACTTCTGACACCAATAATGTCCAGAGAGTGTATTGGGCAAGAGGCATCTTCATATGAATGGTAACTGCAAATAACATGTAACCCTCGTATCATGTTCTTATAAAATTATGCTATTCTGAAACTGCTGAGTATTGCGATAACTTCCTTTTCTTCTTGCGGTGTGAATTCTTCCGAGTTAGAAGCAGTAAAAGAAATTGTACTTGAATACCAGAAGGTATATTCACCGCTTATTGCTCTTCTTACACCCTCTCTTATACCCTCTTCACTAACGGGAAGTACAGCATATGCAACATTTCCATCAACCTCTGTGTACTCTCTGTCGGTTTTCATATTTAGTTTTCCTATTGTTTTTATCCTTGCTACCATAAATTCACCAAGTGAACTATGGTCTGTTGCCTGTACAAAACCCGGAACAAATTGTGATGAAGCAACTTTACTGATTTCTTCTTTATTCATATAAACTCCGCTGCCTCCACCCTGTAATTCACCTGAGTAATGTAAAAATGTCACGCTTGCACCTCCATCGTTTTCAAGAGTAACAAGTTCCTCCTGCTGATTGCATTCTTCTTTTGTAACGCTCCAATTATCGGGATAATTAAATACAAATGGAGGATATGTAACCTGATTCACTTCCTGATAACGAGTGATATATTCATTGTTAAGAGCTACAGTTTTTTCTCCCTTTTCAGCATTACTAACATCCTTCTCTGTCGCACTCTCAGTTGCATGCTCAGTTTTCTTAGTTGTTTCCTGAACTGTCATTGGCTCTGTCGTTTGAGCTTCTGTTGCTTTTGTTGACAGTATTACCTGCGTTGCAGTTGTTTCCTGCAATGCAGAACTTTCACCGCCGCAAGAACAACTAAAAAGTGCAACAGCAATAATTAATACAGATAAAAATATTTTGTAAACAGCACGCATTTTTATTTCTCCTCGTTAAATCATTCTACAGCATATGTCCAATGCTCTATTCCTATTTCATCCCATATTTCATAATAATTCCAAGTGTTTCCTTTATCGTCCCAAGCATTTCCTTTATCATCAAAATATGAAGTTCCGTCCTCATCAGTATAGCTATGCCAACTACCCTCTACATATCTTCCGCCTACCATAGTTCCGTTTCCGCCATTGTTATTGCTTGTACTGTTACCGTCGCTATAGCTATTATCACTGCTGTTATTACTTGTCCCTGCATTATAATCGTTGCTTTCACTATAACTATTATCTTCATTTGAAATATCATTAACTGACGAAACGTCGTTATACGATGAATTTTCGCTCTCTTCTTGTTTTTTCTTCTCCTCAGCCGCTTTTTTATCCTCTTCAGCTTTTTGCTCTTCGGCTTTTTCAATCTCCTGAATTCTGTCACTATAAGAACTTATTAAGCCATCTGTCTTTTTTAAATAACTATCAGCATTATTCTGACTATTTTGATTAAATACAATTTCTTTTTCAGAATCAATTATTTCTTCTAAAGAATTAAGTTTATCAATACAGCCTTGTATTTTCTTTTTATCATTCATTTTATTAAGGCTGTCACTGATGATTGTGTTATCCTTTATTATCTTGTCGTAATCATCAGTAAAATATTTTTGCATTTTCTCAAGAGTTTCACTGTACTTTGGCTCAACAGCGTTTAATACTTCAACAGCTATTTCGTCATTTGTTGAAGGCTTATTTTTTATAAAGTCTGATAATTTTTCAAGCTTTTTGCTCCTGTCAGTTTCATCTAAAAAATCAGCATATGTATCGTCTATACTTTTAATTCGTTCCTCTGTCTGTTGCTGTAAAGTGTAATCATTGTAGGCTCTTACACCGAAAACTGTTCCCGCAACAGCAACAACCGCTACGCAGACAACTGCGATAATTATGATGCATTTCTTTTTCATTTCATCGTCCCCAAATAATTTTATATCTTCTTACAATCTTCTTTTTCTAATTCCTTATTTATATAACCGCAAAATTTACACTCATATGTTATTTCATAAGTTTTTCTTACACCGGGAATATACTGTTCAGAATGCCCTACTATTTCTCCGGAATTGTTTCTATTCTCAAGTTGAACTTTTATAGATATGTTTTCTTCGTTTATAAGCTTTCTGGTAATCATCAATGCGTCAATCTTTTTACAAGCAGGACATCTGTATTTTATTATTGTATGAATCTCTGAAAAAACATATGCTATTACAGCAATTACGAGTGCAATAACAAGTATTACAGCCACCCATTTAATCTGCATTATATTTAGTATTAACGGAACAATTATAAAAAAAGAAAGCAGTGATAAACCAAATACTTTAAGATAGTGTCTATAATGTTTGATAAACAACATTAAAATAAGCGGCAATATTGCTATTACCGATACACCTATCAAAAGTATCTTAGCAAAAGCATCTATAAGATAATTTATCATATATCCGTTATTGACAGTATCTCCATTAAACCATTGCATAAATGCTCTGTTATACTCCAAACTTGCTGCTCCAATTGGAATTAATGAACACAAAACACATAAAACAGCAATACAAGTCAAAGCAATAATCATTATAACTTTTTTTGCTTTCTTTTCTCGTATTGCAAAAGATACGCACAATAATAAAAATCCAATTAAATCAATTATGAACAATATATTCAATATATTTCCACCATAGAATTTAATTGGCAAATATTCAGCACCGGTAATACTATCGTACCCGCCTGATACTAAATATCTAATATACAAAAATACTCCATAACCCACGCTAAAAGCTAATACAGATAAAAACAAAATATTACATATTGATTCTAAAGGAGCAGTTTTAAATTTCTCTATTCGCAATTTAATCCTATGCTTTATATTATGAAACACTGAATCTTTTTTCTTCGTTTTATCATTATTCTTTTTATTCTGAGCTTTTTCTTTTTGATTAAAATTATGCACAGCTGATTTGCTTATACTTTCTCTGTCAGAATTCACGTTTAATTTATATAATGACATAATCCCATCAGACAAAAGCTTATAGTCTTTGTCGTTTTTATCATCAAAGTTTTCCAACAATCTCAAAAGTATTGTCACTGCATCATTATAGCCATCCATATGCACGTTATTAAGGAAGTCACCTTGAATAATATTGAAATATTCATCGGATATTTCTTTTAGCTTTGGATTATCAGCGCCTCTAAGCCTCATAAGAATTGACATAAAGAAACCACGCTTACTTATGTTTTCACAGGCATTTTTTAAAAACTGCTTTAAAGCCTGTTCATTACTGATATTTGTCCAAGGCAAGGAATTATCGACATTACCGTTCTCAATATTACTGTGAGAATTAAACAAAGGCTTGACCCTATATTCTCCATTTACACTTTCTACATAATCCCATAAATAGAAATAATTTATATATTTAGTGAAATTACGCTTATCAAACAAAAGCTGATTACCGTACGAAAAGCCGTCATTTTTGAGCCATACTAAAGAAGAATCCCAAAAATCAAAAGTTTTTCTGTATCGACCACTGTTAAAACGACGAGGAACAAGCACCATATTTCCTATTGTATGATATAAATCAGCAAATCGAATAAAGTCAGGCTCTTTTTGAAGTTCAAAAAGAAGTTCTTTTGGATAATTACAATATATCTGTAAGCAGTCCATAAAGCTGTAATTATTCTTTTGACACTGCCTTAAATTACTGTTTTCAGATTTGCTCAGAGCATAACCCATTAATGCATTAAAAGTCGTCTGCATTGAATTCATCGTATCTCCGCCAAACTCGCCCTGAAAATTCGGAGTTGAAATTACACCTGAAGAATAATATCCCTTTTCCCAATTCCAGAGTTTTTTATAAACGTCAAGCGTAAGCGCATTTCTTCCGTCAGAGCCATCACAATCGGGAATATCACCGTATATGTTCAGACTATGCAGACAAAACTTTTCGGCATTACTAAGGTTTGGTTTATCTTTGTCCACCTTTACTCCTGTTGATTTATAGGCAAGATACCTTTCTATCGGATTAAGTGCTTCATAGGCTGAATTACCGTATTCAAAATCCAAACAGTATTCATATGGTTTTTCTTCGTTTTTAACGAATGTTTCAATTCTGTCATATCCCATTTTTATTTCTCCTCAATTAATTTTTAAAGGCAAAATACATTTAAAACCGACTACTTAATCAATCAATACCTTTATTCTATCAAATCTTTACTCGACTTTTTCCGCTTAAATAATATATTTTTAAAAATATTAACTTCTGTTTTCAACTATTTTCTCAACATACTGCAAAACACCGTTTGCAACCTCTCTGCGATACGGTCTATCCTGCGACACTTTTCCGTCATAAAAAGGCGGTAAAGTGTTTTTCTCTGCCAGTCTGTTGAGCACATTAACATTACCCAACAAAGCATTATGGTATGTAGTTCTTGATTTATCAAGCTCTTCAATTTTAATTTTATAATTATCTTTATCAACATTTCCGTTTGAAAAGATTTTCATACATATTTCAAGTTTATATATCTGGCTGTGATATTCCTCAAAGGAGATAAGACACCTTTCAATAGTATTCAAAATTTTTTCATCATCCTTGTAAATTTTCAAAAGGCTTGATATTGTTTCCTCGTTAATCATAATACGCTCCTTGTAAATTTACTTTTCTATATATTTTTTATTAAGACTCATAACCTTTTCTATAACCATATTTCTGACCGATTCAGGTTCAATTATCTCTACTCTGTCGCTGTACTGCAACGCCCAATTTGCCATAGCGTACGGACTGCACTTAACTTCAACTATATCGTCATATGGTTCTGATTCTTCTGTTCTTATGTACTTAAATGTATCACCAAACCAATCGTACATAAAAGTGTAATCAGCACGCAAAGGCTTTGACGGATTATCTTTTTCTTTTGGACTTTTTATTCTTAATTTAATCTTTACCGGATTGTCAAAAGACATATTCAGATGAGATAACTGAAAATCTTCGCTCCACGACTGAGGAAGATTATCAACCTTCCACTTGCTGACTGACGGAATACCGTTTATATTATGTTTTTCATCTCTCCCGGGGATTTCAATTTCCGACATCAAATCAATACGCCATATCGACATATTTCTGAATGTTTTCTCGCTAAACACAAGCTCTTCACAAGCTAGTAGATAGTATCTTCCGCCGCTTGCAACAATATAATAAGGACTGACAGTATCTTTCTTATTGTGATTCGGCACAAGCTTTTTGTACTTGTCATAGCCGTTAAAAGTAAAGCTGATTTGCACACCGCCATCTATTGCACGCTGAATCGTAAGCAGATTTTTACGCAGGATTTCTCTGTCGGCAAGCACAGGCTCTTTTACTCTGCAAATATTCTTTGCACCTTTTTTGTAGAACTTCGTTGTCAGGTTATTTTCTATTTTTTTAATAATCTTGTTTGCAGATTCCGTATCTATTGTTTTTGAAAACAAAATACTTTCAATCATACTGTTAATTTCCTCATATGTGAAAGTATGATTATAATACAACCCTCGGATTCTCATTGTCTGATTATCGTCATATTCATCTTCTGAATCGCTTTCATCAAGCGATTCAGCCCCGAATTTTTTGACGAAATCTTTAAAAATAAGTTTCCATTCATTTTCAGACTTTACTCCGTATTCATCAAAATTCAAAGCCATCGCCATTTTTACAATCGTGTCGTTATAGGTTTCCTTGTCACCCAGATACGGCTCGATTTCAGATTCTCTTCTTAAAGCCGCCTGTGTTACAGTGTGTTCGCTGTCAGAATTCAGCTTTAAATATTCAAGTATCTTGAACGCTCTTTCAAGCTTTGAAAATCTCTCTTTTTGTTCTTTCATTTTACTTGCCTCCGTTTCAAATTCATTATATCACACATTTGCTCGGATTTTTCCAACTTTTGCAAAAAGTATTTTCTTATTTTTCAGCGGAAAACTTCGCCTAACTGATTGATATAATAGTCAATGTCAGCTGAGCAAATAAGCTATTCAGAAAAGGGAAATTTAAATGAGCAAAATTTCAAAAGAAGCGAAGAAAGAAGAAGCTGTTAAAAGATTGGAGGAATTAACAAAAACATTTAATCTGCGACCGAATAATATATTAAAATATTTTAAGGAAGACAAGCTTTATTACCCATACATAACCTGTAAAGGTCTGCTGGGGACTATTGACACCATTAACTACGATAAAAGGTATGCTGAAGTCGTTGACAGATTTGAAGAAGAATATGATTGTCTTGTTTATCACGTCATTGAAACCGGCAACACTATAGCGTTATTGTTTGTCAGCGATAACAAGGAAGAGTGGGAATTCGAAACACTCTGCTGCGGTCAATATGTTTTTGCATATGTGTGCAACTTTGACAATCCCGATTATTCAGAATTTGGGGATATTATTATAAGCAGCTTTAAAGGAGCTTTAATCAGGATAGGACAATATGTTCGGTTAACAGATTCATCTGAGAATATTTTTTGAAAAGGAGAATTGTTATGGAAAGAAGAACAATTACAGTATTTGATAAATCAAAAGAATTACAAAAAATTGAGCAGAACAAATGCAACGAAATGATTATCAATGATATACTGAACCCGCTGCTTCGGATAATTTATGCGCTCAGAGAAAACGATAATTTCAACAACATTCCCGGTACTGATGTCGGCAAAAAAACAGGCTGGGACTATTACACAAGCGAATTTAATAATAGTTACAGAGCCATTAACTGCAACTTATTTTTTTCAGAATATCAATACAGGGAAATTTACAAAACAGTACAGGGAATTCACTCATACACAAGAAAGTTTTCAGGTGCTGACGGCTTGCAGGACTTTTTCTTTGAAGCAAACGAAAATCTGCATTACTACACATTTGCATTCAGCGAGGACGGAAAACGCTGTAAAAATTATTTAAAAATTCGTCAGGACAATGCCCTGACTGAAAACGAGTATTCAACGTCAGAAATTTACCACGCAAAAAACACTCTAAGAAATGATGAATTGAATCTCCGTTTTGAAGAGGAAGATTTTTTTGTTGAAGAACTTGCTTATGCGGTCAGAGTGATTTTTATAAACATAATCAGGGAAAATGAAAGAGAATCAAAACCTTAAAACGCCGTACATAAAACTATAATAATTACATAAAAAATGCGCAGCCATAAAGAGCTACGCACGAAAAAAGCACTTTTATATACTCAAAGTTTGCAAGAAAGGGCAAATACAAATTCTAATTATCTGAAAGACTTAGTAACTTCACAGAGATTTTTCCTTTGAAGTTCATTCAACTTTCTGTTAGTTTTCAATTCTGGAATGTATCTCGGGCATAAAGGCAACAGTACAATCGAGAGCGCCGAAAAGTTTGTGTAAAAGTGAATAATAGACTTCCTTTCAAGCAATAATGGAAATAGAAAAATTAAAGCTTGAAAGGAAGTTTTTTTAATGGCAAAAGCACCGACAGAAATGATGAGAGAATTTGTAAGAAGTCAGAATTTCACATCAACAGATGAAGTGATGACAGCGATGAAAGATATGTTCAAGGACATTCTTCAGGAGGTTATGGAATGTGAGCTTGCCGATGAACTCGGCTATGAGAAAAGCGAAAGAACGTTGAATGATGAATGTGGCAATAAGTCGAAAAATTACAGAAACGGCTACTCGAAAAAGACGGTAAAAACGCAGATGGGAAAGCTTGAAATCAAAGTTCCGAGGGACAGAAACGGCGAATACGAACCCAAAATAATCAGCAAATACAACCGCAATGCAGACGGTATGGAAGAGAAAATTCTCTCACTCTATGCCTGCGGGATGAGCCAGCGTGATATTTCCGAACAAATCAAAAATCTGTATGATGTAGAAATCTCTCCCGATCTTGTCAACAAAATCAGCGAGAAGATTATGCCCGATGTGACTGCTTGGCAAAATCGACCTCTTGAAGCTGTATATCCGTTTGTGTTTATGGATGCAATTCATTACAAGGTCAAGGAAAATCATCAGTATATCACGAAGGCTGCGTATGTAGTTCTGGGCATCAATCTTGACGGTCAGAAAGATATTCTCGGCATATGGATTGGCGAAAATGAGAGCAGTAAATTTTGGCTAAATGTGTTGAACGAACTCAAAACCCGTGGAATTAAAGATGTATTTCTGTTCTGCGTTGACGGTCTGACATGTTTCAGACAAGCTATTGAAGCGGCTTTTCCAAACGCACAAATTCAGCGTTGCATCATTCATCAGATACGCTCAAGCACAAGGTTTGTCAGCTACAAACACATCAAAGAGCTGATGGCTGACCTCAAGAAAGTATATCAAGCAATCAGCGAGGAAGAAGCTATGAACAACCTGATTTTGTTCAAGGACAAGTGGGGCAAAACTTATCCCTCCTGCGTGAAAAGTTGGGAAGAAAATTGGGATATTCTATCCACGTTTTTCGCATATCCGCCCTAGGTTCGGAAGATAATATATACAACGAATATTATCGAAGGGTTGAACCGCCAGTTCAGGCAGATTACGAAGAATAAGCCGTCATTCACGAATGATGACAGCCTGCGCAAAATGTTGTATTTAGCGTCGCAAAAGATTGTCGAACGCTGGACACAAAGATGTCGAAACTGGGATGTAGTTTTAAGCCAGCTTTTGATAATATTTGATGATAGAATATCCGCTTGATTTGCCCCTGAGAATAGAATTTCCTGTCCGCAAAATGTTTTATTCACGCAAGGCGTGCATAACATTCCGCAGACAGGAAAGAAAAGTTAACACGGGACAAATCAGAAAGCCTGATTACATCACAATCCGCTGTTTTGTTATTGCTTGAAGGATTATTATTTACATAGGATTTTATGGGGTGTCTTTTCAACGGTTTCTTAGCTTATCATTGTTTATAGCGACGCAGATTTTGAATGTGCAACATTGTAAAAACAGGAAACCACATTTTCGTGATCTCCTGCTGAGAAACGCAAGTAGCACGATTGCTGTTGCCTTAAATATTACGACCACTATATTTTTCTTTTACTTTTTCCATGTTTGTGGCATTAAAAAAGTATTCCTAGATAATAAAGATAAACTATTTTGCTTTTGAGCAACAACAAATATTTCTTTTCCACTTATTTCATCCACTTCTTGACTCATGTTTTTAGCGCTAAAACAATATGAATCAATTACACGAAAACCAGCTTTTTGAAGCAAGTTATCTATTCCTTTTATAGTATAACGCCTGTCTCTAATAATATATTCACAAGGAAGACTATTTTTACTAAAAAATTGCTCCTTTCTATACACTATACCGGACTTATCATCGATTAACATAGAATCACCGGAAAACACATCTCCTGTTTTTTGCATAGTATTGGTTCCTTGAAGTTTTAATAGTGCGTCTATGTTGTCATCAATATCTTCAAGTACATTCCAACATTTTCTTTTTGTATATGTCATATTCATGACAGAAATAATTAGGATACCTTTATTATTTAAAATCTTTCTAATTGATTTCAATAGATTTAGGTTCTCTTTGTCGTTGGGAAATGATCCAATAACATCATAAAGAGCAATCGCTACATCATATTTTTCTTTAAATTTATATGACCTTACATCTCCGCTAATAAAGCACTCAGGATTATATGCTTTTTGAGCCGATTTGATATTTTCTTTTGAAAAATCAATTCCCTTGGTTTTTATACCTCTTTTATTTAATTCTATTGTGTGTCTACCAATACCACAACCAACATCAATTACTGAATCATTCTTCTTGATATATTTTTCACAAAGATAATCTATTTCTTCCTTTGTGCGTGAAGTCCATTTGTGATTTTGCATATTCATCATAGAATAAGCTTGCTGAATAATATCATTTGAATATTCTAGATAAGCATCCAATTGTTGTGTATCATCAATTCGTGGAGGTTGGGAGTTAAAAGTAAAAGCCAACCATTCGTATCCTTCGGGTAATTCTCTGTTTAAAAGAAAAGTTCCCCTCTTATATGTTTTTTTAATGCGTTTATTTAAGCCTTTATGATCAACATAAAATTCAGTATTTACCATTCCACACGAATAATTATCTATCCATGAGCTGTCATCAAAAATATCATATGCTACACTTTTTAATTTATCTAATTTTTTGTTTATAGTATTTGGATCTACTTTTCTCATGGTTGCTCTCTCTAATGCCTTGATTGTCATTGGATTTGAAGTGAACAATCCCCAAGCGTAACAATCAGACAACCCCCATATAGAATGAAGAAGTTTACTGCCTATACCATTACCGCGAAATTGCTTTGCTACAACCAATTGAAGAATCCAGATAATATTTTTTGTCTTTTCTCCTTTCCTTTTTATATAAAAAGCATGCCCAATAAGATTTGATTCAAAATAAACCATTGCGACAAATCTGTCTGGTTTATTTACAAAATTCTTTTTTATCATACTTGGTGGAAATTTCACTCTTTCATTACACTTGGAACTGTCTGGACAATATGAAGACCATACACCGTAGTGTTCTGAAAACAGATTTGATGTGTCAATAATCTCTTTTTCAGACATATTACAGCATGGAATGTTTTTGTAAACTAAATAATCTGTTTTTCTTAATTTATTATGTTTCATTAAATCATCACCATAAATCCTTTCACCTATAATATATATCCTAAAAAATTGCATATAAATATGCAATTTACAAAATATTATAATAGAATATATACTGCATTTAATATTTTGTAATGAAAGTTTGTCACTTATGAAACACAAACAAATACTCGTGTGCGATGAGCAAAAAGTTATATTTCACGCTGTTTGTTTTCCAATAACCTGTTGCCCTGCAATTATGCTGTTCCTTTATGATGATTTCCTTTAGCTTAAAGTCTGCGTCCTGAAAGATTTTCATTACCTCAAAAGACATCGGAACCATATGCCCTTTCTGACGGGTATCTCCCATAAGCACTGCACAAAACTTATCTTTCTTTAGTACCCGATAACTTTCGGCTGCAACCTTTTTCATTTCTTCAAGAAAATCCTTGACTTTGAGTTGGGATAAATCTCCGTCTATACCGTCGCTGTATTTGATGATATTAGCGTAGGGTGGATGAGTGCATATCAGGTCAATACTCTCATCCGGGATAAACTCAAGATTTCGTGCGTCACCTTTTTTTATATACACTTTTCCTGTTGCAGGTTCGTAATCAAAATCAATCTTTTCTCTGCACCGTTCTAAAGCAACATCGTTAATATCCACTCCGATTATATCACGATTCAGTAGCTTTGCTTCAACTAGCGTTGTTCCGCCGCCTGCAAACTGGTCAAGCACTAAATCTCCTTCTTTTGAATAGCGGAGAAGAATATTGCGAGGAATGTACGGCGACCAGTTACCTCTCCATTTTGCATCGTGAGTTGCCCAATCTCCACGCTTCGGGAACGACCAATGCGTAGTCATTTCCAACTCAAAATCTTCAGGTTCCCATTTTGTTATCTTTTTCTTCATTTAAAACCTCAAAATTATCATTCAAAACTGTCAATAACATCGTTTTCCATATCGTTTATGTTATAGATATTTTCCATAACATCGAAAGTTTCTTCAAGATTATGTTTGGCTGAATACCAGCCCTGACCGTCTGTAAACCAAACAAAAGTAAATCCGTCTATTGTATCGGTTTCCAAAGCAAGCGTTTTATAACTTCTTGCAGTTTCGTTTAATTTACTTCCACCGCCTGTATAGAAATTAGTTTCAATACCGTATATCATATTTGGTGTTTTAATGACAAAATCAAAGCGTTTTTCCGCTTTACCGTTATTGGAAATTGCAGATAAATCAATACCCCATTTATCCGTAATCTGATGAATATACATTTCTTTAAAATATGTTTCATTCCTGACATAACCGGATTTTCTAATAAAACCTTCAACCAAATCTTCCATTGCATCTCCGGTTCTGTTCTTTCTGCCATTGGTATCCATTCCTGTTTCTACGCCCATAACATAATCAACTAAAGAATGAATCATATGATTTTGTAACAAATCAAACAATCCTGTTTTATCCATAAACTTGACATAGTCGTCAATTGAATAATTAGGGTTTTTAAAATTAAAGATGTAATTCCGATCGGCGTCTGTAATTTTTATTTCATTTTCACGCTTTGCAATAAGGATAGGAATGACATTCAATACAGCAGGGAACTTATTAACAATTCTCCTGAATTCGCTTTCTATATCATCCGCACCGATAAGTCCGTTCAAAACATTAAGTTCGTCCTTGATTTTATCCGTATTTCTATAAGCCTTTTCAAAATCGGTGTAGTATTTCCACGTTGCTATGCTATCCTTAAAATTTGAAATCCATTCATTGAAATCTCTCATAATTTTTCCCTCAATAATTTGTAATCAAAAGCTCTTTTATTTTCCCTCTGCCTTTGCCTTTGCTGTTAATAGCTCTGTTTGCCGACACTCGATTTATGTTAAGCCCGGCATACAGGCCATCAAAGAATTCGTCATTTTCATCTACATTCTTCGGATCTGAATTACTTGACATTACCTTCGCTGTTTTAAGTGATTTAATAAATTCGGCTAATTTAATCTGATCTTCATCATTAAAGTCATCAACATTGTATGACGTAAATTCAGACGTCTTTGTCAGCGGTCTGTATGGCGGATCGAAATATACTAAAGTGTTTTCATCAACTACATTTTCAATGCAAGTATAATCGGCTGTCAGAATAGTAACGCATTGCAAAAGCTCTGAAGTTTTTTTGAGGTTATCAATATCGCAGATTTTCGGATTTTTATAAGCTCCCATCGGCACATTATACAAGCCTTTTCTGTTGACTCTATACAAACCGTTGAAACAGGACTTGTTCAGGTAGATAAACAATGCTGCCCTCAACAACGAATTGTTTTCATCCGGTTTCTGAATTTCTGCGTTGAACCGCTCTCTCTGCTGATAATAGTATTCTTTTCTGCCCTCATCATCTCTTTTAAGGTGCTCATTTTCATACTTCATCAGCAATTCTATTAACTGATTTACATTTTCTTTTACTGCTATGTAAGCGTTCATCAGCTCGGCATTCGTATCGCATATATAGACCTCGTCCATTTCATATGTGTTGAGAATATCAAACAGCACAGCTCCTGCTCCGACCATAGGCTCACAATATTTGCGTATGGTTGTTCCCATTCCGGCAGGATAGAATTTTCTGATTGTAGGCAACAGCTGTCCTTTACCGCCTGCCCATTTCACAAAGGGTTTTGCAGGATTTTTCTTGTCATATCTTATTGTTCTTCCGTCAACAGGCTTTACAGCGTCCTTTGGTATTATCCACATATTTCCGAGCATAGCTACATCGGGAATTCTGTTTTCCTGACACAAAGTTATAACTCTCCTATGGGATATACTCCATTTTTCTGCGGCTTCACCAGCAGTCATATAAGCAAGCATTCTATCACCTCGAATATTACTGTTTTTATTATATTCTAATTCTGGAATAATAGCAATACTATTTTTATATAAAAAAGAAAATTCAGATCTATGTACTTTATCCATAAGAAAAAACTCACTTTCTTTTGTAAAAGTTATTTTTCCTTGAACACACTATTTTCAGGTGATATACTAAACATAAAGAATATACTTACCAAAATATTATGGAGGATACTTTGAGCAGAAATAAGAGCAGAATATTAATGCTATACAGAATACTGGAAAAATACACTGATGAAAATCATCAATTATCCATGGAGGAGATTTTACAAAAGCTCTACAACAAAGGATTTGAATGTGAACATGACTCTGTAAAAAGAGATATTAAATTACTGCGTGAAGATTTTGGCGTAGAAATAATTTCAGGCAGAGGTAGAAATGCTACCTACTTTATCGGAGACCGTCTTTTACAAAACGCCGAAATAAAATTATTGTTAGACTCTATTTATGCCTCTAATATTATTCCAAACGGCATTGCGGATAGTATATCAAAAAAGTTGAGAAGCACCGTCAGCATATATGATGCAGAAGCATTAGACAGGAGTATTTTAGGTATCAATATTGCAAAAAGTGAAAACAAGAGAATACTAATCAACATAAATAATATTGTGCACGCAATAAATAATAAAAAGCAGATTTCCTTTGAATACCGTCATTGGACTAAGGATAAGGTCCTGAAAAACAGAAATGGAAAATCATATTCATTAAATCCGTTTACACTTATTTGGGCAGACGGTAGATATTATCTTTATGGATATGACACCAAGGAAACTGATGGTATTCTTAAAGAAAGAGTTTACAGAGTTGACAAACTCTACCATATTGAACAGTTGGAATTTGAAATAAGAGGAAAAGAACAGTTTTCAGAATTCAATCCGGATACATATGTATCCCGAAGAATCGGCATGTTTTCCGGGAAAGAAGAATGTATTACTGTAAAAATCCCCGAATACTTGGTAGGTGCATTTCTTGACCAATTTGGTACAAACATTGAAATTTGTGATGACGAGCAAACAGAATATTTACAGGTTTCCTTTTATGCTGTTCCGTCTAATATATTTTTAGGATGGATAATTGGTCTTGGTAATGTAGAGATTTTACAGCCCGATAATGTGAAATCAAAAATGATCGAACTTTTAAAAAAGAATATAGATTTATGTCAAGGATAAATAGGGGGTACTATATGCCCTTATTTATCCTTTTTATTATGTTATACTATATAGTGACAAATCTTAACGAGGTGATAACTACGAAACAATACATAGACTCAGTTTTAAACGACAATGTAAACGGCCTTTTTCTTTGTGAACTTCCCACAGGATACGGAAAAACTTACACAATCACAAATTGTATGCGAGAATACGCCGCAAATCCTAACAACACAAGAAAAATAATATACCTTACAACCCTCAACAAAAATCTTCCGGAAGAAGATTTAAAAAGAGCATATAATGATGAAAAATTATACAATAAAGAGGTACTGCGAATACGTTCAAATTTTGATGAAGTTGTAGATAAAATCCCTGTTCTTGATATTCCTGAAGAATTTATATCCGCTGAATATTATGAACTTGAAAAAGCAATAAGAAATTACACAAAAATAAAAAACAGCACTATAAACGATACTCAATATCAACAGATGTTAGTTGATAATGTTAACAGGGCAGAAAGAAATTTCAGACACTTTGTTTCCGATACACTGAAAAAGAGGTTTTCAAATAAAAAAGACAAGCTAAAAGCAATAAAGAATGATGCAAATTACAAGTGGATAGGTGCACTTTATCCTGCAGTATTTACTGATGAAAGAAAGATTATTCTTATGAGTATCAGCAAATTTATGAAGCGAAATTCTGTTATAGTAGAACCTAGTTATGAATTTATAAAATCTCCTTTATTTACCGATTCAATCATTATTGTTGATGAATTTGATGCGACAAAATCCACTATTGAAAATGAGCTTATTGAAAGAGCTGTTTCAGTTCGAGAAGATTATATTTCTGTTTTCAGGCAGATATTAAGAACTTTTAACACGGATTATTTTTCAAACAATCTTAAAAAGGCTATTGACTCAATTGACTATAGTAAAGGTAAAATAATTACCTTTACAAAGTTGAAAAAAGAGGCGGATGAAATTGCCAATAAATATCACACTAATCTGAGTATAAAGGTAAACGAAAATCATATTGACAGAAAACAAAATTTCCTGTTCAAGGATGCTACCTACCACTCTATACTAAATGGAAATGCAAAGTATATTCGTGCAACAAAGGATAAGGAGGAAAACATTGTTAAGGTTTTCTTTGAGGATAAAAAAACATTCTTTGAAAACCGCAAAAAAGACGATATTGTAATTTATAGCTTTTTAAGAGATATTAACAGATTTTTACTTCACTTCAGAAGATTTCTTTTTCACTGGGCTAATGAATATATGAACATCATCAACAAGGAAAGACCGTTTATTGCTGATGCTATGACTATTGAAAATGCTATATCTACTATTATGAAAAAGCTTGAGCTTAGCAGTAACCAAAGCAAACTCCTGCTTGGTGAATTATGTGAGCAGAAAATAAGTCAGAAAGAAAAACACAATATTCCAGACGATTCTTTCTACCAAAAAGGAATTGAAATCTTTGAATTTGAAGATAGCGACTCACACTTTGACTTTACAAATCTCCGTTTTATAAAACTATATGATACACCTGAAAAAATTATAGGATATATTTCAAAGCACAATGCTGTCATCGGACTTTCAGCTACCGCTGAAATACCTACTGTTGTCGGCAACTACAATCTTGATTATCTCAGAAACTATCTGGAGAACGACTTTCATTCTACACCTGAAGATATGAAAGACAGAGTTAAAAAACAGATGTTCAGGCTTTATGAACCATACAAGGACAAAGGAATTAGTCTTAGCACCAAAGTTATCAGTACTGAGTACAGTGAAAGCAGAAGTGAAGATATTTGCAGAGAATTATTTGGAAACAATGATTTTGCAATGGTATGCGGTAATATTATTGACAATGAGTGCGAAGAAATATATTACCGAATCAGGTACTGCAATATTCTGTATGCTATGGTATCCTTCCTTAAAAATACAGCACTAAAATCCATGCTTTACCTTGGAATGGCTCTTCCTGAGGAAAACAAAGCATCTATGAACTATAATCTGCTTTTAGGATTAATGGAAAAGGCAATTTTATTTTGCGGACTAAACTATAACGCAACAGATACACTGTTTGTGCTTAAAAGCAAAAATTTTGAAGAGGATAAAAAAGTTCTGATTAATAAATTGGAGCAAGGAGAAAAAATTCTTATAATTTCTTCTTACAATACAATCGGCGCAGGGCAAAATCTGCAATATGCAGTTACAGACAAAACAAACTATATTGAACTTGCCGAATGTAAAAATCCAAAGGATAAACGCCACTTTACAAAGGATATTGATGCTCTGTATCTTGGAAATATTACAAATCTTACTACCAATATTTATACAGATGAAAAAATTACAGTTAACCAGCTGATAAGTATGTTGGTACAAATAGAAAGTCTGTATGAAAACGGAGAAATCAAGCGTTCACAACTTAATAGTCTTATTAGAACAGCCTTTAATTCCTACTCTACAGGGCATACCTATGAAAATAATGAACTATATAAAATTAAAAGTATCCGTATGCAGGCAACAAGAGAAGTCATTCAGGCAGTAGGCAGAATGTGCCGCACATTTGTGAAAAACAGAAACATTAATATTTACATTGAGGACAAGCTGCTTGAAAAGATATATAGCGGTGAACTACGGAAAAGAATAATGTCGCCTGAGCTGGAGGCTATTGCTGTTTTGAGAGAAACTCTTGGAAGTGATTATTCGGATAAACGGCAGCGCATCCTTAATACTGCAGAAAAAATATCTTCAACCGGAATGTGGACTATTAAAGGCTTGCTTTACAGAAAATGGAACGAAAGGAGTATGCAAATATGGCATGAATTAAGAGAGCTGGTGTTGACTTTTCCTACTGCAAATCAAAGGCAATATAATGCTGACTATAATTTGAAAATGCTTTATATTACTGCCGGTAAAAAAATCAACAAATACCTTTACTCTCAGTACTATGATTTTGATGATGTAATTATTGATTTTGGTACAAGTAAAATTGACTTTCAAAACAGTGGCAGAGCAAAAATGAAGGGTATAACAAACGAAACTATTATTTATGAGGCAGGAGAGAAAAGCTCTTATCTTCCATACGCGATGAAATATAGCGGTATGAGAGAACACTTCATTAAATTATGTTATGCAACAACTTTTGAAAAAAATATGTATATGATGAGCCCTGTGCTTTTCCACAACATCTATAAAGGTGCATTAGGAGAAGTCTGCGGCGAGTTTATACTAAGCAGAGAACGGGGAATGAAATTAAAGCCAATTAATGACCCTGATAGATTTGAGTTCTTTGATTTTGAACTTAATGACGGTATTTATGTTGACTTCAAAAACTGGAAGCCTACTTACCTGCAGGACAGAGAAAGCACTACTGAAAGAATACGGCAAAAGCTTGATACTATTAAGGGCAAAAGGGCATATATAATCAACCTTGTAGGAAACAACAATACGAAACCTACTATAAGCTGTGACGGAAAAATTGTAGAGATTCCGGGATTGATTGACCAAGACGGAAAACCTATAACCACAAATATTAATATGATAAGGAGTGAAGATTTTTTATGATACTTACCAACAAGTTTCGAGCAGAATACAACTATGAAAATATAGAAAGGGATTTTGACATTTACTTTGTCAAAGGCACAACAGGTTTATACAATACAAATATCCTTGATATTCCTACCGCTGAATACAAAGCACTTGCAGTACAACATTCTTTTGGAAAAGAAGCACTTGTTCTTTTTCAAAAAGGCAAAGAATATAATCTCAATTTTAGCAGAAAGATAAAAGAGCAGTATCCAAATGTTGCCGTAGAAAAAATCAATGTGCTGGATAAGGCTGAAAGAAACAGGGTTTTCTATTACAATGACAGACTTCTTGCGCAACTGCTTATAAATTCTATGAAAACTCCTAAAGGCGAGTTGTTCTCCTATAATAATCTTACAGGTAAGTTATACTATGGCGACAGCACATCCCCGATAAGAGACAAATCAACTAAAGAAATATATATGTTCCGATTCCTCCAGATTTCACTTAAGCCGGGAATGTACTTAACCCTTGATGTCAAGACATTCAGGAAAAACAGTTATTCAAAACAGGGCAGTTTCTACATAATAGACGCCGAAACAGGAGCTTTCAGAAAAAAACTGAAAAGTGACAAAGTTGACCTGAAGGACACCTTTGCGCCGGGTTCATATAAAAATTCCCACAATACGGTAGAATTTTTATGTTATGAAAACCCAGAAAAATTTTCCAGAAGCAAACTGGGTATAATGAATAAGTTTCTTGAAGATGTAAAGCTAAAACTGTCTGATTACTTAACACTTGAATATGACTCATACGATGCTGCTGATAAAACGGAAATTAAAAAAAGCAAAAAGACTGAAATTAGCGTAGAAGAATTCGGAAAAATGCTTAGTGAAAAAGACGTTACCATATCCGACTACTGCAAGGACAAACAGTCCGAATCAATGCTTGACAGCATTGTTCGCATTCTTGAAAGTGATTACAATATACACCCTCTGATAGATACAACCTCAGAAAGCGGTTACAATATCCGTATTATCTATGGTGAGGAATACTATGAAAATAATAAGTTACCGGACCCACACAAAGATGATAACAACGGTCTGATTGTTCAACATATTATAGTTGAAAACCATAGCGAGGAAAAATTAAAAAACATGGTAAAAAAGGTAGTCCAGGAATTAATAATTAAAGGGGATATTTATAGTCGTAAACTCTCTATTTATGATTGGACACAACTAAAGACAGACAAAACCTGGTCGTTTGTAACAAGAGAAAAGATAGAAGGATATACATACCCTGATTCTCACTTTGAATACAATATGATGACAGTAACACCAACAGGTGATTTGAATTTTGAAACCTTTAATGATATTGAACCCACAGAAAGTACTGATAAAGAACGAATAATGCTTATGTATTCAGAATACAACAAAGAAAACAGCAGGGTATGTAACAGTGTTGAAGGTCTTGTGTTTTCTGATATTAATAATATACACGCAATTGTGAGGACCTGCGAATTTACCATTCCTGACATTTACAAACTCAACATGGCACTTAAAGAAACCAACCCAAACACAGCAGTACGAAAAGAAAATCTAATTAATATGATTAATGCATTTTCATCAGAATATCCACAGTACGCTGATGAAACAAACAATCTTATAGCAATTATAAGAGAGCAGCAACCTGTTCTTACAAAGTATGAAATTCGCAGATTTATGAATATGCAAAAAAAGTATGCTATTGATCTAAATCAGTATATGCGCGATAAATATGGTGTGTGGATGCATCCGAGAATCCAAAGTCTAAAAAATGACGAATACCTTATGAGTAATATCGTAAATATATGCTGTTTTAAAAAGGATTTTGTTCTTGAAGAGGGCGAAGAAGTGTACTATTATGCAGGAGAAAAATCGCTTAGAAGATCCGGTGTCAGCAGAGCTTGTATTATTCGTAAAATAATATCAGAAAAGAAAATGGAATTCAAGGACCTGCTACCACTTCTCTCCGTTGAATTTGTACGCAACGGTCAATATACCGTTGTACCTTTCCCATTCAAATATCTGCGAGAATATATAAAAATCAGCAAAAACATATAGTTTAATATACTGAAAAAATAAAACGAATCTGTTTCCGCTTTGTATTCTTTGTTTACAGCGGCGCAAAATTTGAGTTATGAATTGATTGACAGATTGATTTTAGCATGTTACCATACACTGCAATAAAGGATGTTATTTTAGCATACCGTCAGCATTTGAAATTTCTATAGAATAAAAAAGTCATCAGCTATTATATTGTAAGCTTAAAAATACCAATAGCATCAAAAAAGCATCAAACCACGAAAATGTAATTTTGATGCTATGAATTTGGCTTAAATAGTGGCTTGTCTATGCAGTTTTGAGCTTTCAACAGTCGCTCCAAAACCGCGTGCCGAGGGGTCAAGTCCTTCTGCCCCTGCCAAGGTAAGATGTCTCAAAAATGGCTTAGATAAGCCGTTTTTGAGACTTTTTCTTTTTGCAGAAATTTTCTCTGTCGGCAACTTTTTTCGGATTTTCTAAAAATTGTGATTTTCGACTTGAAAATTAACGGCACAAGATATCAGTAATCATCAGGATTTTCGCACCTTTTTAACCGCAAAATCCGTTCTAAAAATACGGTAAATCTTCCGAAAAATGAAAATTTATTCACGGAATTACAAATCAATTTTCAGCTTTGTATCAAGAGTGCGTGAAATGTTCAGTTTGCTTGTTTTATCAACATGAGCATAAAAGTTCAAGCACTGTTTGCCTGAGTGTGTCAATCTCTTTTATTCTAAAGGCATATTTCGGGTGAAGCTTGATAATTTCGTAGGTATCGAGTCCGTTTTCGATTTCTTCAATCAGAGCAGACATATCGGGAGAATTTTCATCAACAGGCTTTAGAACATCACCAACCTCTTCAAAGGTATCAATAAGATTTGTCTGTCCCTTATCAGAACCCTGCCACTTGCCCTCCTTGCGGAGATAGTCACGATTTTCCGTTACACTGCCGTTAGCTTTATCAATATGTGCAACAGGGAATCTGTTCTTCAATGTTGAAAAGCGAATCGGCGATTTTGAGTAAATGAAAATGTGCATATGCTTTGTGCCTGTGGTTGCAATTTCATCCACAAAAAACTGTTTTAACTTGCTATTGCAATTTGCAAATTTATAAGTCTTTCAACCTGTTATCAACATTATACCAAAAGCCACTGTACCATTATCTACCCTTTGCTTGCAAAAAAAACAGCCCTGCAAATGGGTACAGGGCTGTAAAATTAAAGATTTATTCATTGCTTATCAGATTTAATCGTCTGTAGCTTTGAAATTTATTTTATTTTCGGTCGCAAAGGTGTGTGCATAGGAATCTGTCGGGGCGTGAATTGTTAGGTCTTTTGAGTCTTTGAAGGCAGATTTTCCTATGTAGGACACATTTTTGGTCAGGTAGATATCCTCAAGGGAGTAGGATTCTTTGAACGCATTATCGGCAATGAATCTTACTGTGTCGGGAACGACTGTTTCCTTTGCACCGCCGTAATTTATTGCGTCATCTGCAATTGAAATCACATCCAAGCCGTCAATATGTGCAGGAATTTCAAGCTTTTCCTCTGTCGACATTGGGTTATAGTTAGTTATTACACACACGGGCTTGCCGTCATCATAGATAACATCATAATTATAATATTCGCCGTAATACGCACCGTTTCTGATTTTTGAATAATCGGTATTTTTAGCCTCCGGATTTTCAGGCTCGGTCGTATAGTTTTTATAATTGATTTTATTTTCAACCGCAAATTTTTCAGCATAAGAACCCTTTTCGGCATATATCGTAAGGTTGTCAATGCCGTCAAAAGCGGTTTTTGCAATCTTATTTACGGAGGGCGCAATATAAATTTCCGTTATATTTTTTGAATCCTTAAATGCGTCATCCTTGATTTCACAAATGCCGTTGGGGATAACAACTTTTTTCAGACAATCAAAGCCGCTGAAAGCCTCATTTTCGATAGCGGTTATTTTTGTATTTTCATCGTATGAAGTCGGAATATACGCATCGTCCAAGCCGTAATATCCGCCCTGAAACAAGCCGACAGTGGCATAAAAATTTCCGTTTTCATCGTCTTGAAATTGAATTACAAACTGACCGTCAGCTGAAGCCTTTAGGCGATATTTTTCATCAACAGCCATTTGTTCAAATCTGTTATTTACAATTGTCGCCCTGGCAAGGAAAGACAATCCGAGCAAAGCGGCAACCGAGATGCAAAGAACAATGAAAAATTTATGAATAAACAGTTTACTTTTCATGCAGCTCACCTTCTGTCATTTCCAAAACAACATCACAAACTTCTTCCAAATCCTCTTTGTGATGAGTTGTGATAACCACGATCGCACCTCTTTCTTTTTCTTCTTTAAGAAGCTTGTAAATAAGCTGTACACCGTCATTATCAAGTGCATTTGTCGGTTCATCAAGCAGGATGATTTTCTGCTTTTCAAACACAGCCTGAGCAATATTCAGCCTCTGTTTCATACCAAGCGAAAACTTTTTCACCTTTAAATCGGACTTTAATCCCACACGCTCAAGCGCTGTTTTAATGTCCTCATCGGTGGCGGTTTTCTTGATTTTGCCGAGGATTTTCAGATTGTCAAAAGCATTGTACTGGGGCAACAGGTTCATATTTTCAATCACGATACCTATGCTCGGAGGGAACGACATATCCTTGTGCAAAACCTTTCCGTCAATCACAACAGAGCCGCTGTCGGGAACAAGCAAGCCTGCAATTGCTCTCAAAAGCATAGTTTTGCCCGAACCGTTGTGTCCGTAAAGTCCGTAGATTTTGCCGTACTCAAAATTGTAACTTACATTATTTAAAATCGGTCTTGATTTGATACTTTTACAATAATTTTTTATTTCTACCATAATATCACCTCAAAAAATATCGGTTTTCTTAAATCTCAAATTCAGAATAAAAATGCACAAAGCATTTAACGCAACTATGAATAACAGGTATCCGTAGTAAATGCTCTCGCCCGACACAGCACCGTTCTGCATTCCGAACATCAAGCTCGGGAAGAGAATCATTTTCCAAATCGGTGCGTCAACAAAATTCTGAACCAAATAGTACGCAATAAAGCAATAGATGAAAATTCCTATGTTCACAATGTGTGCAGGAATACTGATTTCAAGCAAAGACTGAATAACTATCAGCGAAAAAATTGTCAGAAAGTACATAATCAAAGATTTAAGAGTTCCGCTTTCAACGGGAGTCATACTTTCTCTTGCAACAAAAAAGATTATGAACTGGAACAAAACAATGCAAATCAATGCTATAAAATTGTTAAGACAACGCTTTAAAATCAGCACTGTTTTTGAATAATTGCGTACAATTAACATCTTGCCGTAGCCTTGTTTAAGGTTCTCAATTGAGCCGCTTGTAAAGAAGAGAATAAAACATAGGGGCAACAAAAGCAGCATAAATTTTGTAATTTCAAAGCCGTAATTGTTTGGGGCTAAACCAATCATAAAGGCATTTTGAAAGTTCCCCTGAAATACACAACTGAACAATTGAGCAAGGCACGCAACAATTAGTATTATCGACAAAACAAGCTTACTTTTTAACATTACTCAAAACATCCTTTTTCTGATACAAAAAGTAGGAAGAGAAGATAAGCATAAACATCATAAGCAATGCTCTTAATATAATGCCCCACATATCCGACAGAACCATTTCGCCGTTCATAAGTTTTGACAACACTATGGCATCTCTGAACGGAAGCCACACCCTGCTTATCATAAAAGCTACATCTGCAAAAAACTCTGTAAAAATCAGAGATATGGTGATAATTGGGGCAACTTTCGGAGAAATGATTATTCCGAATGAGAGCATAACGAGTCCTGCTCTGAAATAAAACAAAAACAAAGTCAAAAGTTCAAGTGCCGAATATTGCAAAAAATTCGATTCTAAAATCAGGTTAATGTCAAAGCAGATGAGTGCCGCAACTACGCTGACTGCTTCTATAAAAAACGAAAACAAAAAAGCAAATACCGCACAATCAGCAATTCTTCCTGTCACAAAAGAGGCTCTCGATTTCAGTCTTACAATGTAGCTTACATTCTCATCGGTAAATATGTAAAACAAAAGCAGAACAAACACTACTATGAAAATGCAAACAACATTACCTGATGCAGTAAAATCTCCGTTACCTGCAACTCTGTAAAAAACACCTTTTGGGCTTAACTTCTCAGCATAATCCGAATTAAAATAATTATAAAATCGTAAATATGTGTATGTGCAAAGCAGAGTAAAAAACACTGCACAAAGCGGAAGTATGATTGCATACTTTTTTAATTTACACCTGATCATACTTAGTCACCTTAAAGAACGAAAACAGAACAGCAATCACATTTATGGCTAACACTAAAATAACTCCGGGGAAATATTTTGACAGGGGATATTCGGTAAATGGTTGAAAAGCACCTCTGACCGACGATTCCATAATACACGGTATATACCACAATATGAAATCTAACGGATAAAGGATAAATCTGTTAGGAAACGCCATTGCAAGTGCCGTTGCACCGCTTCCCAAAAAAGCACCAACAAATGAAAATAGGAAAATACAAAGCAGATTATAAAACATCGGGTGACTGAACTGCTCAGCCATACTTGGTATTACCTTTATAGATTCCGGATCCATAAATAAATATGTACCTCCTGCAAAAACGATATGCACCATAAGAAGATTAAGCAAAAGAGGGATTACAAGTATCAAAAATGAAACAGTAAAACTTTTAAGCATATTTAATGCAAAATACTTATTCTTGCCTCTTTTGGTGACAAGAATATTTTTGTATCCTATTCTGTAATCTTCAATGCAATCGTCCGCAACAATAATTGCCAAGAACAACGGTAAATACCCTTTCAACACGCCTTGAAGTCCTGTCGTCATAAAAGACCCCAAGAAAGCAGCCAATGCCGGAAAAGGAACAGCCGCTCCTTTGCTCACATCTATAAGAGCCTTCAATACATCTAAAATCGGAGCTGCAAAAATAAAAAGTATAACTCCTAATTTAAGTTTGTTATTAAATATCCGGGTAATATAATATGACATATTTTTCACCTCAATTTTTACTAAACACATTTTTTGATTTGAACAATTACAATGAATATGCCGATTTCTTAATTTATTTGCTATTTGTTTTAATCAACCGATTTCTTTTATATTCAAATTATACAAATGCAAAGTGACTGTAAAATGACTATAGCCCTTTTACAAAATAAAACAGGAAAACAAAGCGACAATACGCATTTTGTTTTCCTGTTTAATTATTTAATATTTTATTGTATTATTAAAAGCTTCCGCACATCAGAGCATTTTCCAATTTTCTGCATCAAACACACCTTTGGTGGTTATTCTCAAGCTTGGAATAACGGGCAGACTCAGAAACGAGAGAGTCATAAACGGATCAATGCTTTTATCCGCACCGAGTTCATATGCAGATGACTTTGCATTTTCAAGCTTTTCGTTTACGGTTGTCAGCGGTTCATCGGACATCAAGCCTGCAATCGGGAGTTCAAGCAAAGCCTTGATTTTGCCGTTTTCAACAACTGCGATACCGCCCTTGCTGTCCTTGATTGCGTTCACGGCAACGGCTATATCATCATCATTACAGCCGACTGTGATAATGTTGTGCGAATCGTGGGCAACCGAGGTTGCGACTGCGCCCGATTTCAGCGAATAGCCTTTAACATAGCCGACACCGATATGGTTTGTGCCTTTGTGACGCTCAATGCAGGCAATTTTCAGAATATCGTTTTCCACATCAATTTTATCGGCTGTGCCGAGATTGCGTGTGAGCAATTCACCGCCGACAAGACCGATAAGCCCGAGTTTTCCGTCAACCTTGAAACTGCTCGGCGTTACGCTGTCAAGGTGGAAAGTGTCAAAGCATTTTTCGGCAAGCTTTTCATCAACTGTGGGAGCAGAAAAGTCCTTAACTTCGCCGTCAAAAACAAGCTTGCCACGCTTGAAAACAGTTTCAACATTGAAATCTTCAAGATTATCAACAACAACAATATCGGCAAGATAACCCGAAGCAATCGCACCTTTGTTATTGAGCAAAAAGTATCTTGCGGCATGGTGGGTTGCTGTTTTGAGGGCAACAATCGGATCTGCACCGTTTTTCAGCGCCTGTTTTACAATGTAGTCAATATGACCGCCGTAGAGCAAATCGTTTGGATGCTTATCATCTGTTGCAAACATACATCTTGAGTAATACTGCTGAGTCAAAAGCGGCATAAGCGCCTTGAGATTATGAGCGGCAGTACCCTCTCGTATCATAATAAACTGACCTTTTCTCAGCTTTTCAAGGGCATTTTCAAAGGTGGAACACTCATGGTCGGAATAGACACCTGCGGCAATGTATGCGTTGAGGTCATTGCCCGAAAGCTCAGGAGCGTGACCGTCAATTTTCTTGTGATGAGCCTGCGAGGTGACAATTTTTGAAAGCACATTTTTATCACCGTTGATAACACCGACATAGTTCATCATCTCTGCAAGTCCGAGTACCTTTTTATTATCCAAGTACAAGTCAATATCCTTGCAGTCAAGCTCCGCACCGCTCTCGTCAATTTCTGTGGCAGGCACACATGACGGCATCATAAAATGAACATCAATCGGCAAATTTTGCGATGCCTGAATCATATATTCAACTCCGTCAATGCCCATTACATTTGTGATTTCGTGAGGGTCGGTTATGACTGTGGTTGTACCGTGGGCAACAACTGCCTTTGCAAATTCAGCAGGAGTCACCATTGAACTTTCAAGGTGAATATGTGCGTCGATAAAGCCGGGGAGAACGAGTTTTCCGCTGACATCAATCTCTGTTTTACCGTCATATTTTCCGACACCGGCAATCAGTCCGTTTGCAACGGCTATGTCACCGCTCAAAAATTCATTAGAAAACACATTAAGATACTTTGCGTTTTTTAAAACAAGGTCTGCCTTTTCTCTGCCTGCCGCAACTGCAATTAGTCTCTGCTTTGCTGCAAGCTGTCTGTCTGTTTTCTGTCCGTATATTTCCTGCATAAAAGCACCGCCCTTCTTATATATATTTACAAGATTATAGCACTTTGCAAAAGCCATTTCCATAAGTATTTTTCACGAATATTCTTCGCAATTTTTTGCTAAATTGCATAAGATGTGTGCATATTTTCATCTGTCAGGCAATAATAATTTTAACAATTTATTGTGATAATGTATTGAAATGCATAAACTGCGGTGATATAATTTATCTATAAGTATTGTTTTCGGAGGGATAAATTATGTCACACACATACAGCGAATTTTTACCGAGTTACAGCGTGGGAGTTGATTGCTACAAGGCGATTCCCGAAATTGTAAAGCCGTACGGCAAAAAGGCGGTTGCAGTCGGCGGTAAAACAGCTATGGAAAAATCAAAAAAGGCTTTGCTTGAAGGCATCAAAGGCTCTGACATTGAAATCATTGATTTTGTATGGTACGGCGGTGACTCCAGCTATGAAAATGTTGAAAAAATAAAGAACAATCCGTCTGTGCAAAAGGCTGATATGGTGTTCGGTATCGGAGGCGGACGAGCTGTTGACACGGCAAAAACCTATTGTGCTTTATATAACAAACCGTTGTTCTCATTCCCGACAATTGCATCAAACTGTGCGTCATGCACCTCGCTTTCGGTAATGTACAATCCCGACGGTACTTTCAAGGAATATTCGTACCACAAAGCCCCTGCAATTCACACATTTATCAACACAAAAATTATTGCCGAATCACCCGAAAAGCTTATGTGGGCAGGAATCGGGGACGCACTTTCAAAGGAATATGAAGTAATTTTTGCGTGTCGTGAAAAGAATATGATTCATACACCGTTGCTTGGCAAGGCAATTGCCTCCGCAAGTACCGAACCGCTCATAAGCTTTGGCAAAAAAGCTCTTGAGGACTGCAAAAACAATGTGCCGACAGAGGCAATTGAGCAGGTTGCGCTTGACATTATTATCACGGCGGGACTTGTTTCAAATTTTACCGTTCACGAAAACAATCCGAATCCCGAGGAGGATTATTACTACAATTCATCGCTTGCACATTGTGTTTATTACGGTGCGTCACTCTTTCCGCAATGTGAACGGCAACATCTGCACGGCGAAATTGTTTCATTCGGTGTGCTGTGTCTGCTGACATATGACGGACAATTTGAGGAGCGAAACAGAATTTTTGAATTTAACCACAGTATCGGACTTCCTTGCACTCTCAGCGAAATTGCACTTACTCCGGATGATGTGCCTGCAATTGCGCACAAAGCCGCAAGCGTTGTTGAGTGGAAGTATGTCCCGGGTAATCCGACCGAGGACGCATTCATCAATGCAATTCTTGCAACCGATAAAGCCGGCAAGGAATTTTTAGCTGATAAATAATTAAGTTTAGTTGTAACTTACTGCTACATTATTTCGGTAAATGTATCCCATTTATACAGTTTATTTTCATCATAAATTTTCTGTCATTACTTGGCTACGGGATTGTACGAACAACTACAATAATACGCTCGGGCATAATATGTCTTTTTTTATACCATATTATCTTCACGAACTGGGAACGGTGGCTCACCGTAAAACTAAGCCGCCCTCGGCAGTGCATGCGCTGTCGAGGGCGGTTCGGTTTTACAAGGGGTTTCCGGAAGTTATCTTACTGAAATCAGTTGTTTTTAGGGGTTTTGCTGTTATAGATTTCTTTGTTGAGGCAATGTTCTTTTGCACAAACTATAACATTGGTAGCGGCGTCACCGATAACATTAAGTGTGATAACAGCCATACCCGGGAGGTAGTTCATAGCAAGAATAAGCGAGTAGCCAATCATACAAAGATCTGAGTTCAAGCCAAGTCCCATCATTACAACATAAACCATTGTTGTACCTGCAACAGGGATTGCCGGAGTACCGACTGCCGTGCAGATTGAGAGGAATGCTGTAAGACAAAGGGTTGCAGGAGTAATGTTGACGCCTGCGGCTGTGGCGATGAATGTAATGGCGATCATATGCATTGCGGTTGTACCGTTCATATTGATTGTCATACCTGTTGGAAGAACAAAGCTGCTGATTTCTTCGGAACAGCCGAGTTCGTTAATACAGGTTTCCTTATTAAGCGGAAGCGTTGCGGCAGACGAGTTTGTTGCTGCTGCAAACATACCGATTTTTGCCGCCTTTTTAAGGAAGATAAACGGATTAAGTCCTGTTGTAATGAAAATGCCGATTGGGTAAATTGTGCAAACAAGAACGAGGCTTACAACAATTGTTACAACAATCCACATCATTGTCGGTGAAATGTACTCAATTCCGTAAACGGCGAGTGCTCTTACGATCATACAGAAAATTGCGATAGGAGCAATCTTGTTGATAAGGAAGTTGAGGAACATCTGAACGATATCGTTGATGTTTTCAAAAACTTTCTTGAGCGGATCTGCTTTTTCGCCCATCTTTGTCATACAAAGACCAAAGATAATTGCGATAACAACAACGCAAAGAATTGTGTTGTTAGATGACATTGCGTTAATCATATTGCTCGGAACAGCGTTTACAATTGTAACGAGCGGGTTGTAACCCTCCATTGTAACGATGTCCTGAGCCTGTTGTGCCGGAAGATTGACTGTGAACCAACCAAGACTCTTTGCAAGATAAGCTGCTGCGCCTGCAAGAGCTGCTGCTACGATATAGAAGCAAAGGTAGGACACAAATGTTTTACCTGCGATTCGACCGAGCTTTTTTGGGTTTGCAAGGCTGCAAAGTGCAAGTGTCAGCGAACAAAGGACGAGAGGAACAATCATCATCTGAAGTCCCTTCATAAACAGCTGACCTACGATGTAGAACAAGCCGAGTCCTTCGATATCTTTTGTTGCGGTGATATCCTGGAATAAAATTGCCTCAACAACTTTCCAGGCTCCTTCGCCGTCTGTTCCCATTACCGCACTTTTAATCAGCAGACATATAAAGCCGACTACAAAACCTGCGACAACGGCAATCATCATTTTCTTGACAATTGAAGCTTTCTTCTTCTCCTTTTGTTTTGTCATTTTTACATCTCCTTATCTGTGAATTTGGGTAACCCCTTTATTGCGGAACTGCCGAATAAACTGTATCAAGGAATATTTGCACATCCTATCCTCATATTTAATCGGTGTGTCCTTAATGTGACGGGAACCGTCTCCGATTGGTCTCCCGTCTGCAAAAATAACCGTAATTAATAGAATTTCCATAGTGATATATAAAATAATTACTATGTTTAAAATTCAACTCAGATTTAACAATACTATCCAATAATAACAAAAATAATTTCCATGCGTTCTCAAAACTGTTAAATCTGCTAAAGTTTTGACAGCGCAAAAGCTCCTGCCGTTTTTGATTAAAAAGAACAGGAGCTTTAATGGGTAAAATTATAAAAAGCACTGGCTCAAACTATGTACCGGACAAGGTAAATCAGTACATGAGTTTTATTTTCATCTGCTCACAAAACTCAAGCCATTCCTGTGACGGCCTTTCGTCGGTAATCAGATAATCGATCCTATCCCAATCCAAAAAATTGACAAATGCAGTATGGTTGAATTTTGAATGGTCTGCAAGTAATACCACACATTCGGCACGGCTTGCCATCTCAGACTTCAAATCAGCCTCACCTTCGGAAGAATCAGTTATGCCTCTTTCCATATCAAGCCCTTTGCATCCGAGGAGAACAAGGTCAACATTGTACTTTTTCATAGCCTCTTTTGCAGGTTTTCCGTAGAAAGAACGGGTTTTTTCATCATAAAGTCCGCCGGTTGAAACCAGCTTCATTTTACAAGTGTCGAGTTCCTGAAAAATCTGTGCAGAAAAGGTAATTGCGGTAAGATTTTCATTATCCTTAAAAAGCTTAACAGCCTCAAGAACAGTTGTGCTGTTATCAATCATCATCGTATTCACACCGATAAATTTATCAACAAGCAGCTTAGCAATTTTCTTTTTGCCCTCAAGGTTAATTCCCTTGCGTTTAAAGAAATGTACTCTGTCATTCTGAGGAGTTGTGTTAAGAACAGCTCCTCCGAAAGTTCTGGTAATGATACCGTCATTTTTCAGCTTTTCAAGATCACGCCTGATAGTTTCTTCGGTTACATTATATATTCTGCTTAAATCCGAGACGAAAACCTCGCCTTCGGTTTCAACCTTTTGTCTGATTTCGTCAATTCTCTTTGCCATAAACATTTCCCTCAACTTTTATTACATACTAACATAATTATCAACAAAAGTAAAGGGAATTCGACTGTTTTTACAATAATTTTAACAATCGGGAGCGGATTCCTTCACCCTATACACAAAGGTGTATTAAGCAACCCTTAATTATTTGTCGATAGCTTCAACCATATCACGCATCATTGCAACATCAGCGGAATCAAGTTCAAGTTCGGCTGACTTAACATTCTCGGCAATCTGATCTACAGTAGTAGAACCGCTGAGAAGGTTGATAAAGTCACCCTGAGCAAGAATCCATGCAAGAGCAAGGTTAGCAATTGTGCAGTTATATTTTTCACAAAGAGGCTTCCACTGATCCATAACATCCATAGCCTTCTGCATATTTTCGGGCTGGAACCATTTCTTTGGAATCTGTGCGCCTACAGGCTTGTAATCTCTTGGGAATGTACCCGAGAGAAGTCCCATTTCGAGCGGTGAGTAAGCCTGAATTGTAACACCGTTTTCACGACAGCAAGGAATGATTTCATCCTCAATGCCACGGTCAAGAATTGAATACTTAGCCTGAACGATATCAAGCTCGCCCCACTTGAGGTACTCCTGAATCTGCTTGATATCTACATTTGCAGCACCGATAGCCTTGATTTTGCCCTGAGCCTTGAGATCGTTGAGAACCTCCATAGTCTTCTGAATCGGAACATAATACTCGCTACCCTCAATTGACTGCCAGTGTGTCATATATACATCAACATAGTCTGTGCCCATTCTCTTGAGTGATTCTTCAATTTCTCTCTTGATTGAAGCACTGTTGAGGTTCTTATAAAGCTGAATGCCGTTTACCTTGTTGAAAAGGTCGCCCTTCATCTCCTGATCCCATGTAACACCGCACTTTGTAATGATTACAACATCTTCACGGTTCATGCTCTCAAGAGCCTTGCCGAGGATTTTCTCGCTGTTGCCAAAGTTGTAACCGGGAGCTGTGTCGATAAGGTTTACACCGAGCTTTGGAGCTTCACGGATTGTATCTACAACAACCTGAAGGTCGTGGTCGCCGCCCCATGCCGAGCCGCCGCCGATTGACCAGGTGCCGAGTCCCATTCTTGAAATATCTATGCCTGTTTTGCCAAGCTTCATCGTCTTCATTTTGCATCTGACCTTTCTTTAATAATATATTGGTGGGGGGTTGCCCTGCATTCTTACGAACACAGGGCGTAATGTCACAGATTTATTACTATTACAGGATATAATCTTTTTTATACTTTTCAAGCATTTCTTCAACCATTTCTTTGTTCCGAACGCCTGTTGTTGCACCGACATACTGAACCGAAATAGCCGCTGTGCAGTTAGCATAGATACCGCAGTCACGGATATCCTTGCCCTGAAGAAGTGCCGAAATAAAGCCTGATGCAAAGTTGTCGCCTGCACCGATTGTGTCGATTGCGGTTACACCCTTGCAGGCAGGAACAATCATTGCTCCTGCGGCATTGCGGATGTAACATCCACGCTTGCCTATCTTCATAATTACATTCTTAACGCCGCATTCAAAGAGCTTGTCCGCAACCTTTGATTCTTCGGTTTCGCCTGTCATAAGGCAAGCCTCGTCAAAGTTCGGGAAGAAGTAATCCACATAGCTTAATGCTTCTCTGATATCGTCAAGAGTTTCACCGAGTCTTGGCTTTATCATATCGGCGGTAATTGTCATACCTGCCGCCTTTGCCTCTTTAAAAATCTTTACAAGCGTCTTGCCGTCAAGAAGAGGACAGTTAAAGATACTTGCGAGAGAAAGGATTTTTGCCTGCTTCATTTTTTCAAAGTCAACATGCTCAATGTTTTCTTTCCACAAGCTGCCATTGCGGTTTGTAACAAAGGTTCTTTCACCGTCATCGGTTACAAGACCAATGTTCATTGAGGTGTCGATTGTCGGATCAATCTTGATGCCTTCAACATCTATGTTGTCCTTCTCGCAGGAGCGAAGGATAAACTGACCTGCAGCGTCATCACCGATACAAGCGATAATGCCTGTTTTAAAGCCTAAACGGCTGATGATTGTTGCCTCGTTCATTGCGTCACCGCCGACAGACATTGCAATTCTGTCAACCGGATATGACTCGATATCAAAAATATCTCTTGATACCGGACGGAGAGGAATATCAACTACCGCTGCTCCAAGACAGATAACATCAAGTTTTTTCTCTGTATTACTCATCTGCTCTGCCGTCATCGCCAAAGAGCTTAATCTTGTACATTGCACGCTCTTTAACAGCCTTTCTTACTTCACGCTCAACAGCAAGGAACGGCTCGTCCTTGTGAGCATTAATAGCTTCCATAGCAGCCTGGCAAAGCTCTGTGTGAATGTTGATTTTAGCAATACCGAGTGAGATAGCCTTTTTAATGTCCTCGTCACCGATACCCGATGCACCGTGGAGTACGAGCGGAACATCTACTTCTTTGGCAACTGCCTCGAGTACATCGAAAGCAAGCTTTGGCTCTGAAGAATATACGCCGTGAACATTACCGATTGCAACTGCGAGTGAGTCACAGCCTGTTCTCTCAACAAATTCCTTAGCCTTTGAAGGATCTGTGTACTGGTATTCTGAAAGTGCCTCTTCATATACTGTTTCGTTACCTACATGACCAAGCTCAGCCTCAACAGGAATGTTGTAAGCGTGGAAGTAGTCAACGCATCTCTTGATTTCAGCAACATTTTCTTCATAAGGAAGAGCTGATGCGTCACGCATTACCGAATTCATGCAGTGATTAACAGCGTTCTGAAGAATTGTCATGTTTCTGCCGTGATCCCAATGCTCAATTACAGGGACAGTAGCCTTCTTTGCCATTGAATCCATCATGTAGCAGAAGTCTTCAAAAGAAGTGTTGCCTGTGAAACCTGTACCGAATGAAATAATGATTGGAGCACGGAGCTCTTCGGCTGCGTCAATAACACCCATGAGCATTTCTGCATTCCATACATTGAAGTGAGGAATAGCGTAGTGTCCCTCTGTTGCCTTCTTTTCCCAATATCTGATATCTGATAACATTTTAATCACCTTTCCTTATGAAAATTTTTAATAAATCTGTGTATATCAGTCGGCTACCTTGATAACGCCCTTAACCATATTGGCTTTCTTTTCGGGGTCGATAGCGTCCATAAATGCCTGCTGAACATCTTTGTAATCATAGATGTTTGTAACCATATCCTTAACATTGAACTTACCGCTTGCGATTGCCTCGATTGTCTGCGGGAAGTTGTTGCAGTAACGGAATGATGTTTGAATCATAACCTCACGGTTAATCTTGAGGAAGTCAATCGGAACAGGCTTTGACTGTGTGCCGACCATCATAATCTTACCGCCTCTTGCAACGATCTGAACAGCCTGCTGAGCTGTGAATACAGAACCTGCTGCCTCGAATACGAGTTCACAACCGTGATCACCGAAATATTCGGGTGAACGGAGAAGTGCAACCGTATCCTGCTCCTTGCCGTTGATAACTCTGCTTGCACCAAGCTTTAATGCAAGGTCAAGACGATTCTGCATAATATCAACAACGGTGATGTCTGTTGCACCGAGGCTCTTACAAGCCTGAAGTACCATAAGACCGATTGTGCCGCCGCCGAGGATAACAATGCTCTTACCAAGCTGTGCGCCGCCGAGGATTGCTGCGTGCATACCGACTGCTGCCGGCTCAACGAGAGCTGCTTCCATTGTTGTCATACCCTCAGGAATGTGGTATGTCCACTCCTCGGGATGTGTCATATACTGTGTGAGTGCGCCCTTGTAGTTAGGCTGTGTAGCCATAAAGTCAACATCAGGACAGATGTTGTATCTGCCTGTACGGCAGTATTCGCATTTGTCATCCGGAACACCTGGTTCGATGAGAACCTTGTCGCCTGCTTTGAATCTTGTAACCTTTGAGCCAACCTTTACAACCTCGCCTGCAACCTCATGACCAAGACCGATTTTCTGGTTAGGATCCTTAGGTGGGATGAAAGGACCGAATTCAAAGCCGTGGATATCGGAACCGCACATTCCGACATATTCAACCTTCATAAGAATCTCGTGATCCTTTGGCTCGGGAACGGGACATTCCTGAATTTCAAACTGCTTTGGAGTAACTAAGATAGCTTCTGAATTTTTCATAATAATCTCCTGCACTTTCTTTATAATAATTATTTAAGCATTTGCACCCGATGTGCTTTCTGCGTATATTCAAATTTATTTGCCTGTGATTAAAAAATTGATGGTTTAGCTGTTAAAAATTTAAAGATAAGTTTTGAATGTTTTAAAATTGCTGTATTTCGTTTTCCATTACTAATGATTTTAGTTTGCGGTGCCAGATGCACTCAGGCACCGCATCTAAAATTTTTGGTTGTATGTATTAGAGGGTTTTGCAGAATTACTCTACATCACCGATGTTCTCAACGGATTCGCCTCTGGTTTCAACACCGAGGAAGATAACTGCAACAGCGATGATTGCTGCAACAATTGCGATAAGAATGAATACACCGCCTGAGCCCATGCTGCTTGCAGCAACATTTGTAACGAGGAATGGGAAGAAGATGTTACTTACACGACCCATTGCGTTACTGAAGCCCGAACCTGAAAGTTTTGCCGATGTAGGCCACATCTCAGGAACATAAACTGCTGATGCGTAGCAAACATACATATAGATGATTGTGTTAAGAAGGAATGTCATAACAATGAGTCCTGTCATTCCGAGTGTCGGAGCAAGAAGACCTGTTGCAACACCAAGACCTGCCATGCCTGCAAGGAGGATAACGCCCATTACACGGCGAGGAATCTTATCCATAATAAGAGATGCGATAAAGATACCAAACGGAGCACCGAAGAGTCCGAACATTGTCATAAACTGTGACTTTGATGTATCATAGCCAAGACCTGAAAGCATTGACGGCATCCAGTTCATAAGTGTGTACTGGATTGTGTTCATACCGATGAGTACGAGAGAACCAACGATAGTTCTTCTGAGGAGTTTGCCTTTGAAGAGAGCTGTGAATGGGAGCTTCTTAACAGGCTTTGGATTTGTAATTTCAACCGGTGGGAGTGGTTTGCCTGTTGATTTTTCAATTTCTTTCTCAATGCTTGTCATAATTTTATCAGCTTCATCAAGTCTGCCCTGTGATTCGAGCCATCTCGGTGATTCAGGGAACTTAACATAGATGAAGATACAAGCGATGATTGAAAGGATTGAAGGAATCATAAACTGGATTCTCCAGTTCATATTCATGCTTACGCCTGTTGAAACGATAAGAAGAGCAATACCGTTGCAGATTGGGTGAGCCCAGTTGCCGATGAATGATGTACGGCTTGACCATGTACCACGGTTCTTACCGGGAACATACTCTGTGAAGCCTGCGAAAAGAACTACAAGGAGAGCGCCGAGTGCAAGACCCTGGAGGAGTCTGAACACATAAAGAACTGCGATGTTCGGTGAAAGAGCGCCGCCGATCATAGCGATGATATGGATAATTTCGTAAAGAAGGATACTCTTTTTACGGCCGATTTTATCGCCGATAGGACCGCCGATGAGTGCGCCGAAGAGCTGTCCTGCTGTGTAAGTTGTACCCCACATTGCGAGAAGTGTTGAACCGGGTTCGAGCCAATGAAGTTCGTTCAAAAGAATGTTCTGAACGGAACCGCCGATACCGTTTGACCAGCATACCAAGAGTGCAAAAGCTGTAACCAGCCAGATCTTAACATGCCATTTTGATTGAGGCAAGCGGTCAAGTCTTGCGCCAATGTTGACAGAAGTTTTGTTAGCCATTTTTCTTCTCCTTTTAATTTCCTCTTTGACTTTTTATTTAAATCAGATTTTTCTCTCAGCACCGTCAAGCTCTCGCTCAAGCTCACTTTCCATTATGTCCCAAGCCTTATTGAAATCCGTGTCCTTGTTCCATAATGCCGGAGGTCCCAGAATTACGAGATCTGCACCTGCCTCGTAAAGCGGACGGTAAAGACTGCTGTTCATTGAACCGTCGGCTTCAATTAAGAAGTTAAGACCTCTTTCCTTTCTGATCTTAGCGAGTTGGTTGATTTTTACGAACATTTGCGGATCAACCGGCTGACCTGCGATGCCCGGATCAACAATCATGATTGTAACCTTATCAAGCAACGGGAGGTAATATTCAATAGTAGAAAGCGGAACCGAGGGACTTAATGCAACGCCTGCCTTACAGCCAAGCTCTTTGATCTTGTGAATCGTTACAAATGCGTCACCTTCGATGCAGTCTGTGTGAGGTGTTATGTAAGCAGCTCCTGCCTTTGCAAAGGTTTCAAGATACTGCTGAGGATGTTTTACCATAAGGTGAGCATCCATTGGTTTGAGATTCTCAACATGCTTGTTAAGGTAGTCGAGATAATCAGGACCGATTCCGTAACTCGGAACATAAACACCGTCTTTAATGTCCATGTGGAGGTAATCTGATTTTTCGTTAATCAGCTTAACCTGTTCTTCAACATGGAACAAATCACAGCAACCCACTGACGGGGCAATCATAAGCTTTCTCATTAGAAAATCCTCCCTGATGCATATTTTCTTTAATTAATCTTCGTAATCGTAGTGGAAGATAACCTTGATAGCCTCTTTCTTAGCCATCTTGTCGAAACCTTCCTGCCACTGTGAAAGACCGAGGCGATGAGTAATCATCGGCTGAACCTTAATCTGACCTGACTGGAGAAGTCTGATGCAGTTTCTCCATGATGTTGAGTCATAAGCCATGTGACCGATAATGCTCTTGTTCCAAGCTGTAATGTCGTTGATTGAGAATTCAAGAGGGTTGAAGCCCATACCTACACGAACGATTTCAGCGTTTGGTCTTGTCATTTCGATTGCCTGCTTGAGAGCTATGTTAGCACCTGAACATTCAATTACGAGTCCGAGGTTATCTCTTCCGCAGATTTCTGTACATCTTGCAACTACATCTTCCTTAGAACCGTTTACACAATGTGTAGCGCCAAGCTCTTTTGCAACGCCGAATCTTACTTTTACATCATCGTCAAGACCAACCATTACGATGTTTACGGCACCCATAAGCTTTGCAACCTGTACTGAGAAGAGTCCGAGAGGACCTGTACCGAATACTACAACATCCTGTCCGGGGATAAGATGTGACTGCTGAGCAACTGCCTTGTATGCGTTACAGATAGGATCGAGTACACAAGCTTCTTCGTACTTGATGCCCTCAGGAATTTCCCAGATTGCGTGTTTGTGAATTGCGAGGATTTCGCCCGGTACTTTACAATACTTTGAGAAGCCGCCGCCCCATGTGTTGTTGTCAAGTCCAAGGTTTACTTTATGTTCGCAACAGAGGAAGTCGCCCTGCTCACAAGCCGGACATACGCCGCAAACATGTGCGCTGTTGTCTGAAACAACTCTCTGACCGATATGCCAGTCTTTTACATTTTCGCCAACCTTAACGATTTCGCCTGCGAACTCGTGACCACGAACCGACTGCTGCTGATCGGGAGTTATGTTTGTGTCATCGTAACCGTTGTCAACACCCCAGTGTTTCATGTCGGCACCGCAGATAGCGGCTGCCTTGATTTCAAGAATAATGTCGTCCGGACCGCATTCGGGAACGGGGTAGTTTTCCATCATTTTATATCCGCCGAAAGCTGTACCAAATCTTTTTAAAGCATGCATAATATTTTCTCCTTTTCTTTATTAAATAAGATTTAATGTTTCCGATTCGTTTGTTTGATTTCCGTTTTCCGAATCGGTTATTTCCTTTGACACCTATATAATACAACACAAAAATGTGGATTTCAAGCATTATTTTCTGTTTTTCGCAGATTTGTAGCAATGCCTAAAAAACAACACCGTTCTTTGTGCAATTAGCACATATACATATTTTTATTTCACATATCTGTTATTTTTATCAAGATTGAACAGTTTAATAGCAATAATCAGCCCATATTCCGACCTATAACCGCTAAACGGGCGTGCTTCTGTACAAATTTTGCTACATATTGTACGAAAGGGATAATTTGGATTTCGGAAGAAATGTTCTTTATTTCACAGATTTCACTTTTAAAGCAGACAATTCTGCGTTTTGACTTTTCCTGACCGTTTCGGATGTTATTTTTGTTCATGGAGCAAACCATAGTTACGGATATTTTGTAGCGGCGAACCGTGTTCGCCGCTACAATTTAACAGTTAATTCCAAATAAACCAAAACAATTGGGAAACGATGTTTTGTATTTTGAAAACTGTCTTCCCGACTATAATTTTCCATTTTCAATTTTCAACTTTCAATTTAAAAAGCTTACTCTCTCCCTGTTAAGACTATCTGCACGAACATAAAAAGGCTGAAAGAACAACTATGCTCTTTCAGCCTTTGATTATAATTTTATTCTGTTTTATCGGATTGCCAAATTATTTGAGTGCGGCAATTGCGGCCTTGATAAGAGCAATCTGCTCTCTTTCCTTTGCGGCCTGTCCCTTAACCTTTTCAATTACAGCCTCGGGAGCTTTTGCAACAAAGCCCTGATTGTTAAGCTTGCCCTCGCTCTGTGCAAGACGCTTTTTAACCTGTTCAAGCTCTTTATTGAGTCTTGCAAGTTCCTTTTTCCTGTCAACAAGCTCGTCCATAGGAATGTAAATCTTTGCGTCTGCCGTTACAATGTTTACAGCACCCTCAATTTCAAAGCTTTCTGCAACTTCAACCTCACTTGCTGATGCAAGCTTCTGAATGAACTGTGTGCCGTCTCTGAATGTGTCGGCAAACTTTGTTGCAACATAAACCTTTGCTTTTCTTGACGGCGGAACATTCATCTCTGCACGGCGGTTACGGATTGCACGGATTGCATCCATAATTTTTTTCATTTCATCCGATGCCTCGGGATAATCAAGCTCTGCGTTGTATTCAGGGTACTTTGCGAGCATTACTGTTTCGCCCTCGTGAGGAATTGTCTGCCAGATTTCTTCTGTGATGTACGGCATAAACGGATGGAGAAGTCTGAGAATTTGATCAAGCACATAAAGAAGTACCTGTCTTGCATTCTGAGCGTCCTCACCGTCACTTGAAAGTCTTGTCTTAACAAGCTCAATGTACCAATCGCAGTAGCAGTCCCAGATGAATTCATAAATCTTCTGAACTGCAATGCCGAGTTCAAACTTCTCAAGATTTTCGTTTACTTCTTTTGCAACTGTGTTGAGAGTTGAAACAATCCACTTGTCCTCTGTTGTGAGAGTTTTCGGAAGTTCATTCTTAACATCATGGTCGTCAATGTTCATGTGAACATAACGAGATGCGTTCCAGAGCTTGTTTGCAAAGTTAGCGCAAGCCTCAACACGCTTGTCGGAATAACGCATATCGTTACCGGGTGTGTTGCCTGTTGCAAGGAAGAAACGGAGTGCGTCTGCACCGTATTTGTCAATAACTTCAAGCGGATCAATACCGTTGCCGAGAGATTTTGACATCTTGATGCCGTTTTCATCTCTTACAATACCGTGCATAAATACGGTCTTGAACGGAGCAGAACCCATATTTTCACAAGCTGAGAAAATCATTCTTGCAACCCAGAAGAAGATGATATCATAACCTGTTACAAGAGTGCTTGTGGGATAGAAATACTCAAGTTCGGGAGTTTTGTCGGGCCAGCCGAGTGTTGAGAACGGCCAAAGTGCCGAACTGAACCATGTGTCGAGAGTGTCCTCGTCTTGATGAATGTGTGTACTGCCGCACTTACAGCACTTTTCGGGTGCGTCTTTGGCAACCATAACTTCGCCGCAGTCATCGCAGTACCACGCAGGGATTCTGTGTCCCCACCAAAGCTGACGGGAAATACACCAATCCTTGATATTCTCCATCCAATGGAAGTAAACCTTTTCAAATCTTTCGGGGATGAACTTTGTGTCGCCCTTGCGGACAACATCAATTGCAGGCTTTGCAAGCGGAGCCATTTTTACAAACCACTGCTTTGAAACCATAGGCTCAATTGTTGTGTGACAACGGTAGCAAGTGCCTACATCGTGAGTAAGCTCTTCAACCTCTTTGAGAGCGCCGATTTCTTTAAGGTCGGCAACAATAGCCTCTCTTGCCTCCATTGTTGTCATGCCTGCGTATTTTCCGCAGTCGAGAACCTCGGGTTCGTTTTCGGCAAGCTGTCCCTTTGCCTTTAACTCGTTGTATTCTTCAACATCCTTTGCACCAGTAAGGTGACCGTCATATGTAAAGCAACGGACAATCGGAAGATTGCAACGCTGACCGACTTCAAAGTCGTTAGGGTCGTGTGCAGGAGTGATTTTAACAACACCCGTTCCCTTTTCCATATCTGCGTGTTCATCACAAACAATCGGGATTTCCTTGTTAAGGAGAGGAAGGATTACATGACAGCCGTGGAGGTGCTTGTAACGCTCATCGTCCTTGTTGACGGCAACAGCAGTATCACCGAGCATTGTTTCGGGACGGGTTGTTGCAATTTCAAGGTACTCGCCTGTTTCCTTAACCTGATAGAGCAAGTGCCAGAAATGACCGTTCTGCTCCTTGTATTCAACCTCGGCATCCGAAATTGATGTACAGCAATGAGGACACCAGTTTACCATACGGTTGCCACGGTAGATTTTTCCGTCATTATAAAGGCGAACAAAAACTTCTTTAACAGCCTTTGAACAGCCCTCGTCCATTGTGAAGCGCTCACGCTCCCAGTCACAGCTTGAACCGAGCTTTTTAAGCTGACTTGTGATTCTTCCGCCGTACACCTTTTTCCATTCCCATGCACGCTTTAGAAATTCTTCTCTGCCGATATCCTCTTTAGTGATACCCTCTTTACGCATTGCCTCAACGATTTTAGCCTCTGTAGCGATTGACGCATGGTCTGTACCGGGGAGCCAAAGTGCGCTGTAACCCTGCATTCTTCTCCAACGGATAAGAATGTCCTGAAGTGTTTCGTCAAGTGCGTGTCCCATATGCAGCTGACCTGTGATGTTTGGCGGCGGCATTACGATTGTATAAGGTTTTTTATCTTTGTCAACCTCTGCATGAAAGTAGTTACCTTTCAGCCAGAAGTCGTAAATTCTGTCCTCAAACTCTGACGGGTTGTAGGATTTAGCAAGTTCCTTTGCCATAGTCATTACTCCTCTTGATTTATTGTTCGGATAAACCGAGTTCATATACCTTTTTATTATCTCATTTATGTGTCGATTTGTCAATTATCAGCAAATAAAATGTGGCATATAATTTCAATTTTATAACATTTAAAGTTTGACGAATAAAGCGTAAAATGGTAAAATATACTGCGTAAGAGGAACAAACAAATTCAAGGGTGTGTATTATATGAAAGTCAGGGTTATGTGCCTTGTGCTGTGCGTGTTTGTTTTCGCATCAATTTTCTGCGGATGCGGAAGCAACGGAAATACCGAAATAATCGGCAAATGGGTACCGACAACAGCAAAGACAGACGGCGAAACAATTTCATACAGCGAGCTTGGAATTGACGAGGATCAGTTTGGTCTTGATTTCAAGGACAGCAGTAACTGCACGGTTACCCTTGCAGGAATTTCGTGTGATTCAGCCTACACATTCAACGGAACCTCCGTTGACCTGACAGTAAACGGTACGGCATACAAGCTAAGCTATGACAGCGGTGTGCTGACAATGGTGCTTAATTACGACAACAACAGAATTGAGTTTTCATTCACAAAACAAAGATAGTTTTACAAATTAAAAATTGAAAATGTAAAATAAAAATTTTCGGTCGGGCAGTTGCTTTGCAAAACGCAAAGTTATGTTGCCCGACCGTTTTTTATATATGAAATTTTCGGTTCGTTTGCAACATTACTTATTTGCCAAAGCATAAACCTTAATCGGCACATTTTTTCTTTTGCAATTCTCTATAACAAACCTTGTTCCGTGTGACATACCGTCCCAAAATGCAATAACTTCATCGGCATAATCAATTATTTGCAAATTTCTTTTCAAAGGTGCTGACCGCCCGTATCGTTCGTATTCGGGTAAAAATTCTTTTAGTTTAATATTATGTGTCTTAGCGTAATTTCTCGCACTTCTGTCAACACCAATAGCACCACCGCTTACTATTTCAGTTGTATTCTCAGGTAAATAATCGCCTAAATTATTCACTGTAATACTTCTTGAGCCTACTATCGCAATTTTCATTTTTTCACACTCCTAAAATTATGACACCATTATGACATCATAATAGCACCATTTTCGTTTTGACGCAATAATTACATTAAAATAGTGTCATAATAACATTTAGGAGTACCGATTATGGATGATAATATTTTACGATACACTCTGAGAGTTAACCGCACGCTTTTTCAGAAATTCAGATATGTTGCCGACTATGAAGGTCGTTCCGCAAATCGTGAAATTGAGCAGTATATAAAGCAAAGGGTTAAGTCCTTTGAAGAAGAACACGGCGAAATTGAAGTAAAAAAAGATTAAACATACGCATAGATTAACACCCTTTCGGAGTATTTCCGAAAGGGTGTTTTTTAATCAAACAAAACAATTTTCAACTTTCAATTTTCCATTTTCAATTTACACAAGAAACTTTCCTATCACCGCAACTGCATCGGCATGACACAACAGGTTTGCGTTTTCACGCACTCTTGCCGCTGCGTTGCGGGATTTTTGTCTTTCACCGTATTCCGACAACACCCGTATCATATGCTTCGGCAATGAAAAATAATCAAACACAAGGTAATAATTTCCCGACATTTCGTATGCGGAGCTTTTTCTGCAACATATGTTACTGCGGTACAAAGCCTCTACCGCATTCAGAAAATCCGACGCATTCGCCATTTTCCAGCACAAACCGCTGTCGGACTTTTTCAGCCTGTATTTTCGTTTTTTCGGATTTGCCGTAACCAGGATACAACATTCATCGCCGAGCAGAAAAGCCTCTATTTTCACATTTTTACCGTTCGTGTCAAGTCCCGCCCTGCAACAGGCAAGTCGCATAAGTCCGATAATCACCTTTTGATTATCCTCGTTTTTAAAGCTCATTTTTCCGAAATCAAGCTCAAAATTCTCCATATCCGATTCATCAAGCTTAATCAGCAGTTTATTATCGCCGAGTTTGTCAACAGTCAAAATACTCCCTCCCCTAAATTCCGATACACATACATCTGTTTACATATTATGATGAACGAAGCACTTTTGCAAGTAAATATTAATGGAATAAAATTTGGCTGTTTTTTCACACATAATTGTCAGGGTTTGTGTATGCAATACAAAAAGGTTGCCAACATAACAATTTAATGCTACAATGATGCCGTAAGATACAGCCACAGAAAATAAAAAGCAAAAGGAATGATTTTTATGCCAAACTGGCTTAATGACGCTGTTTTCTATGAAATTTATCCGCAGAGTTTTTGTGACACCAACGGTGACGGAATCGGTGACATCGAGGGTATCATCAGCAAGCTTGACTATGTAAAAAGCCTCGGTTGCAACGCAATCTGGCTCAACCCGATTTATGATTCACCTTTTATGGATGCAGGCTATGATGTTCGCAACTACAAGAAGGTTGCAGAGCGTTACGGCACAAACGATGACCTTGTTCGTCTTTTTGACGAGGCTCACAAAAAGGGCATTAAGATTCTTCTTGACCTCGTTCCCGGTCACACATCAGACCAGCACGAATGGTTTTTAGAGGCTAAAAAAGCCGCAAAGAGCGAATATTCAAACCGTTACATCTTTACAAAGAGCGTATGGGACGCACCGCCGCAGTACCGTATGATGTGCGGACTTTGCGAGCGTGACGGCAACTATATGGTAAACTACTTCAGCTCACAACCTGCTCTTAACTACGGTTTCCACGAAATCACGCATCCAGAATGGCAGTTGCCGTGTGATCATCCCGACTGTATTGCAACAGCAGAGGCAATGAAGGATGTTATGCGTTTTTGGCTTGACAAGGGTGCTGACGGTTTCAGAGTTGACATGGCTGACTCACTTGTTAAGAACGATGACGATAAAATTGCAACGGCAAAAATCTGGCGTGGTGTGCGTGATATGCTCGACACGGAATATCCGAATGCTGCAATGGTTGCAGAGTGGTGCAATCCCGAAAGAGCAATCAACAATGCAGGTTTCCACATGGACTTCTATCTTGACCACTACGGAAACGGCTACAGCAGACTTTTCCGCTACGGTGAATTCGGTGATCAGGCTGTTTTCAATCCTAACGGCAAGGGTGATATCAAAGCATTTGCAGACGAATATCTTCCTAACTACGAAAAGACAAAGGACAACGGCTACATCAGCTTTATGACAAACAACCACGATATGCCGAGAGTTACGGCATATCTTGACAAAGAGGCTATCAAGCTTGTGAATGCATTCATTTTCACAATGCCGGGTGTTCCGTTCCTCTACTACGGTGATGAAATCGGCATGAGGTATCAGAAAGGCATCGTAAGCAAGGAGGGCGGTTATTCAAGAACAGGCTCCCGTACTCCTATGCAGTGGAACAGCGGTAAGAACCTCGGTTTCTCAACAAGTGACGAGCCGTATCTTGCAGTTGATAAGAGCGCCGATGCTCCGACTGTTGAGAATCAGAAGGACGATCCCGACAGCATCTACAAGGTTGTAACAGACATCATTGCACTTCGTCACAAGTACGATGACCTTAAAGGCAACGGTGAGCTTGAATTTATGTATGAAGAAGGCAAAATTCCGTTTGCATACAAGAGAGGCAACCTCGTTATGTACTTCAACCCCCTCGGTGAAAGTGCAGTAATGAACGCAAAATATACAGGCAAAACAGTATATGCCCTCGGCAACGCTGAATTTGCAAACGGCAAGGTAACAATGTCACCGCAAAGCTTCGCCCTCGTAGAAATTGACGGCTGATTAAATATAATTTTATAATTTAAACAAAAAACACCCTTTCGGATTTAGCCATGGGCTAATAAGGCAGTATTTAAGGAATTATGGTGTAATCTTGATAAAGAGGTTACACCTTTTTATCTTTCCTATTTACTTTTACAGTTTAATCTTGCTATTTCCTCTGAATCATTTTGATATAAAAATCTTGCTTTCCAATGACAAAAATGATATCATTAAATCAAGATACAATGATATCATTTTGGAGGTGCTGTTTTGATTAAGGAAAGTAAATCCAATCGAACTCGACAAGTTCAATTTAGAATGGACCCAGATAAAGTAAAGCGTTTACTTGCAGCCATTGCCTATGATGACAATATGCATAGTATGACAGATTTGTTTAACAAAGCGGCTGATGAATACTTGAAGAATCAGGAAAGAAACGGAGAAAATAGCAATGGCAAATAAAATTATATATCGTACAGAAGATGAAGTAAGAGATAGTGCTAAAATACAACTTGGCTTCGATAAAATTGAAGCGAATGTAAAGCAAGGGACAGGACAAATTACAACATTTAATCAGTTAGGTTTTAAAGGTGTAATTGATAAACCCGATGGATGGTATCTACCTGATGATTGCTCAATTCCGGCTATAATTTTGGAAACTAAATCTGAGGCAGAAGATATATCTCTTCAAAAATGGGCTGATGAGCTTATTAAGAATTGCGATATAGTAAGTAGAAAATACAAAAATACCTGCGGAATACTATATAACGGCATAGATATAAGGGTTTTCAAGAATGGTACCGAAGTTTGTAATACTGAAATATCTAATGTGCTTCAAAATAAATCATATTACTTGGCACTTTTTACGCAAGACAATATCGATAAACAACAGATTTATAATTTGACAAAACGTATAAATGATTGTCTACATACGGAATTTGGCATTAAAAATTTGTATCATCGTATGATTTTTACTGCGTGTGCATTGGTTGCAAAGAGATACGGCGCATTGTTAATTGAAGATATGAGTTTTACTTTGATGAAGAATTCAATACTTAGCACTCTTTCTAAATCATTAGAAGAAAGCAGAAAGCAAAACTTAAAACTTGATTTGCTTACGGAGGTTTATTCAGAAATAAAAATGAATAACACTACAAATCAAGATGCGATTAACAATTTTATTGATTGGGTTTCTGAAATTTCTGATTGTGTTAATTCTGATCATTGGAATGGCGAAGATGTTATGGGTATCTTCTTTAATGAGTTTAACCGATATAAGAAGAAATCCGAAAGCGGCCAGGTGTTTACCCCTGATCACATAACATCATTTATGTATCGACTTATTGAAGTTAATCAAAATGACAAAGTATTAGATGCGGCTTGCGGCTCAGGTGCTTTTTTGGTAAAAGCAATGTGTAATATGATGAAAGAAGCGGGTGGAATAAACACAAAAAAGGCCTCTAAAATTAAAGACAGTCAGTTGTTCGGAATTGAATTTGACAGAGAGATATTTGCTCTTGCCTGTGCGAATATGCTTATTCATAAAGACGGCAAAACAAACTTGGAACACTTAGATAGCAGAACGCAAGAAGCTTGCGATTGGATTAAGTCGAAAAATATAACAAAGGTATTGATGAACCCACCTTTTGAATCAAAATATGGTTGTTTAACTATTGTTGAAAATGTACTAAAAAATGTACCGAGAAATACTAAATGTGCTTTTATTCTTCCTGATAAAAAATTGGAAAAAGATAAAAAAGGGAAAAAGCTTCTCAAACATAGCACTCTTGAGAAAATCATAAAGTTGCCTGAAAAAGTATTTTCTGAAGGGGTTACAACATCAATCTTTATTTTTACAGCAGGCATTCCTCAAAATGACAAAGAAATCTTTGCTTGCTATATAGAAGATGACGGCTTGGAAACCGTAAAGAATCAGGGTAGACAAGATATAAAAGACAGATGGCAAAGCATTGAAGATAAATGGATAGATGTTATTCGTAAACAAACAGGTGACGATACTGTTCAATGGATAAAGCCGTCAGAGCATTTGAGTTATCAAATGCCGGAAAAGCCATTTGAAATTTTTGAAGAAGATTTTACAAAAACAATGATGGACTATTTGATGTTTAAGCGAGGAATTGATGTAAAGGAATTCAGCGATGTTTTGGTGAAAAAAGTTATGTATGATAGTTATATAACTTCTCATAACAACAATGTTGTTATTTCAATCAGTAATGAGGACAAGCAAGATGAAACTAATTAAAATTGAAAAATGGGGTACATTTAATATAGGTGAACTTTTTGATATACACCCAACTAAAGCATACAAATTAACAAATAGCTCACTTATGGAAGAAGATGGCGTTAATCCTATTGTTGTTAATTCAAGTTTCAATAACGGAATTGGCGGGTATACAAATCAAGAAAACACTGAAAAGGGTGGAATAATTACATTTAGTGACACAACTTCTGCTGATGCTATTTTCTTTCAGGAAACAGATTTTGTGGGGTATCCGCACGTACAAGGAATGTACCCAATTGGAAAGTATAAAGATAAATGGAGTAAATATTCATTATTATTCTTTGTTTCCGTATTTAGAAACCGTGCTTTAGGATTGAATTATGATTATGTGAATAAATTCACAAGAGAATCTGCTAAACAAATAAGTATAAAATTGCCTGTTGATGAAACAGGCAATCCAGATTTTTCATATATGGAATCATATATGAAAAATCTGGAACTTGCAGTCAGCTCTTCGCTGACTGACTTGCAGTCAGCGAAGAAATCCGACACTTGTCAAAAAGTTGACACATCTAAATGGTTGGATTTTCACTTGTATGATATTTTTGAAATTGACACCGGTACAAAATTAGACAAGGCAAAAATGGATACGACTAACCCTAAAATTAATTTTGTAGGAAGGTCTAATTTTAATAACGGTATAACTCAAAAAGTAAACGAAATTAAAGAATTGCCACCATATAAAGCAGGATGCTTAACATTAGCTTTAGGAGGTGCATATTTAGGTTCTTGCTTCATTCAAGAAGAACCTTTCTACACAAGCCAAAATGTAGTAGTTTTAATTCCAAAAGAGAATATTACTTTTGAAGCTAAGCAATTTATAGCTACTGCAATCTTTAAAGAAAGTCAAAACAATTATAGGGCATTTATCAAAGAATTGAATGCTCATATAAAACGAGATTTTATAATCAAATTGCCTGTGATTTCAGATGGAGCTCCTGATTATGACTATATGACAGAATTTATCAGCAAAATTAAATGTCGAAGTGTAAGCACTCTTAAAAATTTACAAACATTAGATAAGATCTTAGGGTGTCCCTAACGAGGTATTTTGTTGCGTAGCTATCCAAATACACTGCTCGCTGTTGCAATACAACGAAGCATAGTAACCGATTCGGAAAGATGTCCATAATTGGTCTGCTCGCTAAGTTTCTACATAAAACTTCATCACAAAAAAAACTGAGGCACAGCTTTCTGGAAATATTCCGTCGGCTGTGCCTTTTACTCAGTTAAATATTATTTGGTCATTTACTATTTCTGTTGCTCGATTGCGAATATTATTCATCTTTTGCACCCATAACAATGCGTTTTCTGATTTGAGTTTTTCGGTTACATTTTCTTCTTTGGCAAGTGATTTTACTGTTTCGTCAAACAACAATCTTGCTCTCTTATCAATGTCGGCAAGATATGAGTTAAGCTTGTCTGCCGTCATAAGATTGTAATAAAGCACTTTGTGATGTTGTTTCAAGTATCGTTTGTGCCTCATTCCCCATACGCCGATTGAATGTTGTTTTTCATCTTGTAGAGTGAGATTTGGCAACAAATAGTCGCCTTGACTTTCATAAGTACCTCCGTTATTCTCAAAAATTGTTTTCATTTCTGAACCTCCTCGATTTTAGTGAGTTCATTATACGAGAAACAAAAACAAATTACGAATGTGTAAAATTAAGATACAGAAAAAGGCTTTGACAATTTGCTGCCAAAGCCTTTATTTCTGTCATTGCAACGCCATAGATGTATTTAATTTGTTATACTGCCTTATCCACCTGTGGCATTTATCGAAAGGGTGTTTTTTCAAATCAGCATGGGCGTTCATTGGGCGCCCGCAAGTAACGGTAGAATTTATATTTTAAGATAAATTATTTGAATGTCACAGTGAAACCGCCATAATGTAGGGGCGAACCGTGTTAGCAACGCACACGATTGCACGCATTGCGTTCAAAACAGGATACATATTTTTGAAAAAACAATACAAATTACATTAAACCGAAGGTTTCATCAAGGCGGGCGCCCAATGAGCGCCCCTACAGGATTGTATGAACAATTACAATGTTACGCTCGACCATAATTTTCCATTTTCAATTTTCAATTTTACATTTAATTAAAACTATCTACACGAATTGGGTGCAGCGACACGCTGCCGGTGGCTCGCCGTGCGGTTTATTTAATCGGGAACTCGGGTTCTGCGTAGTTGCCCAAAAAGCTGAATTCGGGCATCTCTTCGCTAAGCTGACTTACAAGTTCAATAACATTTTCACTTCTGACATTGCCCGAAAAGTCGAGGTAGAACAGATATTCAAACTGTCTGCCCTGACGGGGACGGGATTCGATTTTTGTGAGGTTAAGACCGAGCGAATTGAATCTGCACAAAAGACTGTACAGCGATCCCGTAACATGAGGAAGCGAGAAACAAAGACTGATTCTGTTCGCATCTTCGGGAATGTACAGCTTTTTGGAGATGACAATAAACCTTGTTGTGTTCTCGTCATTGTCCTGAAGATGATTGTCGAGAACCTTCAAGCCGTATTCCTCACACGCTTTGTATGAACAGATTGCCGCAACATTGAGGCGCTTTTCCTTTGCAACATCACGGGCGGCAATTGCCGTGTTGGAGAATGGAACAGAATCAAAGCCGTGGTCGGCAATATACTGCGCACATTGTGAAAGTGACTGCGGATGCGACCACACGATTTCAATGTCCTCAAAAGCAGATTGTTTAAGACCTGCAAGGCAGTAGTCAATCGGCAAATCAAGTGCCTTTACAATGTAAAAACGGTGCTTGAGAATAAGGTCATAAACTGCCGAAACAGAGCCTGCGCTTGAGTTTTCAACAGGAAGAACACCGAATGCAACCTCGCCGTTGTCAACGGCAGAAAATACATCTGCAAAGCTTTTGTAGTTGACAGCCTCGCCGTTCGGGAAAAGTCTTAAAGTTGCCTCATGACCGTTAGCACCCTTGATTCCCTGATACGCAACCTTGATTCCGCTTGACGGAATATCCGTGCTTGCATTGTTGATAACGCTTTTAAGCTCTTTGCCGCTGCCGACAATGTTGTGCTGGAGCGCCCTTGAAAGCTCCATAATGTTTGAGTAGAGAAGTCTTGCGGATGCACCGTATTCGCCTCCCTTTTCTTCAACGGCATCAAGAATTTCATTCTCTCTGCCTTCGTTAAGAACGGGAATGTTGTTTGCCTGCTTGTAGATGCCGACATCCCTTGCACAATCCATTCTCTGCTTAAAAAGCTCAATAAGCTGATTGTCTATTTTGTCAATATCTTTTCTGATTTCTTTTAAATCTCTCATAAAGACCTCACATAAGGTTAATAATTGCAACAGCCGTAACAGCCTCAATAACAGGGACTGCTCTCGGCACAATACACGGATCGTGTCTGCCGTGAATAACAAGCTCTGCATTTTCTTTTGTCTGAAGATTTACGGTCCTTTGCGGTTGTGAAATTGACGGTGTAGGCTTTACAGCGGCACGGAAAATAATCGGCATTCCGTTTGTAATTCCGCCCAAAATACCACCGCAGTTGTTTGTTGTTGTAACGACCTTGCCGTCTTTGTATTCAAACGGATCGTTCGACTGCGAACCTCTCATTGTTGAAAGCTCAAAGCCTTTGCCGAACTCAATGCCCTTAATTGCTGGAACACCGAAAACAGCCTTGGCAATAACGCCCTCAACACCTTCAAACATCGGCTCACCGTAGCCTGCGTCAATGCCCGTTACGCAACATTCAATTGTTCCGCCAATGCTGTCCTGTGCCATTCTGGCATCTTCAACGGCATCTCTCATAGGTTTTTCGGCAGTTTCGTCAATGAGTGCAAACGATGAGTTGTTCAGCTTTTCAATGAGTGCGTCATCAATTTCCGTCGGACAGAAGGAGCTGTCGGAAACATTGCCGATACTGCTGATATGGGCAGCAATTTTAATGCCCTTTGATTCAAGAATCTGACGGCAGACAGCACCTGCAAAAACAATCGGTGCTGTAAGTCTGCCCGAAAAATGACCGCCGCCACGAATATCGTTTGACGCATTATATTTTACAAAGGCTGTGTAGTCGCTGTGACCGGGGCGGGGACAGTCGAGAAGATTGCCGTAGTCACCGCTTTTTGTGTTGGTGTTTTCAATTACGGCACAAAGCGGAGCGCCTGTCAGCTTGTTGCCGAGCATACCCGAAAGAACCTTTGGAAGGTCTTTTTCTTTTCGGGGAGTTGCCGTTTTATCCTTGCCCGGAGCACGGCGTGCCATTTGAGTGAGAACTCTGTCAAAGTCAACCTCAAATCCTGCCGGAAGTCCGTCAATTACAACTCCGATTCCGTTGCCGTGGCTTTCGCCGAAAACGGAAATTTTTATCTTATCACCGTAGGTCGAGGACATTCGCCTTACCTCCAATATTATTATAATCTATGTAAAAATCAGGGTAACTTTTGTTGATTGAAAGCGCATAGCTTGACTCAATTTCACCGTTGAGTCTTACTGCGCAGACACCTGCCGACATTACAATTCTGTGGTCATTAAAGCCCTCGCAGAATCCGCCCTTGAGGGTGTCAATTCCCTCTATGACAAGTCCGTCAGGCAACTCAGTCACCTTACCGCCGAGATCGTTTATCAGCTTAGCGGTTGCCGTAAGACGGTCACATTCCTTTATGCGAAGTCTTTCGGCATTGTAAATTCTGGTTGTTCCCTTTGCAAATGCGGCACAAACCGTCAGCACGGGTACAAGGTCGGGAATCTGCGAAGCATCAATGTCAATTGCATTAAGCTCTGCCTTTTCAACGGTTACGGAAGTATCCGTCTGCGTTATCTTTGCACCAAACCGTGCAAGCAACTCGGCAATCTTCCTGTCACCCTGTGCGGAATTTCTGTTGACGCCGTTCACAGTCACCTTTCCGCCGAGTGCGCCTGCAACCATAAAGAAAGCCGCCTGCGACCAGTCGCCGTCTGTTGTGTAATCATGCGGAATGTATGACTGACCGCCCTTGATGTGCCAGCCGTTGTCGGTTGTTTCAATTTCAACGCCAAATTGTGCCATAGTGTGAATTGTCATATTTATGTAGCCGACGCTCTCAATCGGAGATGTCAGCACAATGTCGCTGTCGCCCTCAACAAGCGGAAGAGCAAGCAGAAGTCCCGTAATGAACTGCGAACTTACATTACCTGGGATTTCAAAGGTTCCGCTTTCAAGCCGACCGCTGATTTTGAGTGGCAGACCGCCCTCGGTTTCACACTTTACTCCTGCTTTTGGCAGAGCCTCTGTGAAAATTCCGATAGGTCTTTCGGGAAGCTTTCCGTGACCGACAAAGGTGGCATTAATACCGCCGGCTGCGGCTACGGGTATGAAAAATCGCAAAGCACTGCCGCTTTCGCCGCAGTCAAGCGTTACATTATCTGTTTTAAAAATATTTGTACCGTCAACAGTCAGCACATTATCCTTTATTGAGGCGGTGCATCCCATATCCTCAATTACGCCGATTGTCGCCTTAATGTCATTTGACAGAGCAACGGGTGCAATTGTGCATTTGCCCCTTGTGAGGGCGGCGCAGATTATTGCACGGTGAACATCGCTCTTTGACGGGGGAATGTTCACCTCGCCGTTTGGTACAAACGGAAGATACCGTACATACGGCTTACTGCTTTTGTCGGTTGACAAAGCCATACTTCCACAGCCTTTCATTAAAATATGTTTACCGTGTTACGGTGTGATGAAGTCGAGCAAATCGGAAATTGCAACTTTCTTGGTAAAGCTTGTGCCGATTTTCTCAAGCAAAACAACATTGATTGACGAGCCCGAAGTTTTCTTGTCTGTCTGAGCCGCCTCGGCAATTTTTTCAAGGCTTGCGTCATCGGTAGTCGGCAAGCCGTAGGTTGCACAAACTTCTTCAATCTTGTATGCAGTTCCTGCCTCGGTAAGTCCGTGCTTTTCGCTTGCCTTTGTCATCATTACCATACCGACGGCAACTGCCATACCGTGTGTGATACCTGTATAGTTGTAGATTTTTTCGATTGCGTGACCGAGTGTGTGACCGAAGTTTAAAAGCATTCTTTCCCCTGCTTCCTTTTCGTCACGGTTTACTACATCACGCTTAATTTTTACACAGGTTTCAATTACATCGTCAATGTGTTCAAGAGCGTCACCGTTTGCAAGCATTTCAAAAAATTCGCTGTCCTTGATACAGCCGTACTTGATAATCTCAGCCATACCGTCTGTGATGAACTGGTCGGGAAGAGTTGAAAGAGTGTCGGGATCAATCAAAACAGCCTTTGGCTGATAGAATGCACCGACAAGGTTCTTGCCCTGTGCAATGTCAACGCCTGTTTTTCCTCCTACGGATGAGTCAACCTGTGCAAGCAGAGATGTCGGAATCTGAACAAAGTCGATTCCTCTCAGATATGTTGCGGCGGCAAAGCCTGCCATATCGCCCGTAACACCGCCGCCGAGCGCAACGATAAGGTCTTTTCTTGTCATCTTAAAATCTGCAAGTGTGTCATAGATATCTGCGATTGTGTTAAGATTCTTTGACTGCTCGCCCGCCTGAAAAACATGGGCGGTAGTCTGATAACCCTGCTGTGAAAGAGAGTTGAGAACTCTCCATTTGTACAGCGGAGCAACATTTGTATCTGTTACAATAGTGATTTTTTCTGCATTTGAAAGCTTTTTGATAATCTCGCCGCAATTATCAAGGATACCTCTTTCAATCAAAATGTCATAGGGACTTCCCGTGGAAACATGAATAGTTTTCATAAAAGTTCTCCTTCCTCTTTATTCTCCGAGTGCCTGTTTGACCTCTCTGCCCTTTTCAAGAAGTGCCTTGAGAGCGTCGGCATCTTCGGCACTTATTGCATCTTTAATTTTTGTAATATTATCTATAAGTATATCAAGCTCGGAAATGAGCGGATCTTTATTTTCAAGGAAAAGCTCACTCCAAAGCGTTGAATTTATGTTTGCAACTCTCGAAACATCTCGGTAACTTCCTGCCGAAAAGCCTTTGTGGTTCGGACAGCACGGACTTAAAACATATGAACACGCAAGCACATGCGGAAGCTGTGATGTGAAAGCAATCATTCTGTCGTGTTCTTCGGGAGTTGTGATTTTTACTGTGCCAAAACCGATTGATTTTGCAAAGTCAGACAACATATTTACAACGCTGTTATCAGCCTTGCACGGAACGATAATGTAGCTTGCGTTTTTGTAAAGGTCGGCATCCGAAACATCAAAACCGTTTGTTTCCTTGCCTGCCATCGGATGACTGCCGGCAAAAACAAAGCCGAATTTTTCGGAAAGCTCTGTCATCTGCGGACAAATTGCCCTCTTTATGCCGGAAACATCAGTTACAACCGCACCTTTTTTTATGTACTCGCCGTACCTTGCAACATAGTCAACAACCGCCTGCGGATACATTGAAAGGATAATTAGGTCTGCGTTTTCAAGGCTTTCATGTGTGCCGATTTCATCAATCGCACCTTCTTTTAAAGCCTTTTCGGCAGTAGATTTTGTTCTGTTGATACCGATTACACGGTGGTCGGTGTACTTTTTTATCGCCTTGCAAAAACTGCCGCCGATAATTCCGAGTCCTACAACTGCAATATTCACTGCATTAGCCTCCGTTTGTGTATTCTTTAGTAAAGTTAATTAAAGTCCAAATCGGTACGGCTGAAAAACCGTACCGAAAGTAAAAATCTTAATTTAATTTGTCAACAGCCTTTTTTAAGCCGAAAACCTTCTTTGCAACTCCGTCAAACTGCTTTGGAGTAAGTGACTGCGCACCGTCCGAAAGTGCGTGCGGCGGATCGTTGTGAACCTCTATGATAAGACCGTCTGCACCTGCGGCAACTGCTGCCATTGCAAGCGGTTCAACAAGCCATGACTTGCCCGAAGCATGGCTCGGATCAACAATAACAGGAAGGTGAGAAAGCTTTTTAATAATCGGGATAGCCGAAATATCAAGAGTGTTTCTTGTAAAGGTTTCGTATGTGCGGATACCTCTTTCGCAGAGCATAACCTTATCGTTACCGCCTGCCATAATATATTCGGCACTCATGAGCCATTCTTCGATTGTTGCGGAAAGACCTCTCTTGAGAAGGATAGGCTTGTCAATTTTGCCGAGCTCCTTGAGAAGCTCAAAGTTCTGCATATTTCTTGCACCAACCTGAATAATATCCACATTCTCGAACATATCAATGTGTGATGCTCTCATAATTTCTGTTACAATCGGCAGACCTGTTTCTCTTCTTGCTGTTCTGAGAAGGTCAAGTCCTTCTGCCTTGAGTCCCTGGAAAGCGTATGGTGAAGTACGGGGCTTGAATGCGCCGCCTCTGAGAAGTGTTGCGCCCGATGCCTTAACATCCTTTGCAATCTGAACAATCTGTTCCTCGCTTTCAACAGAGCAGGGACCTGCCATAATGTGCAGACTGCCGTCACCGATTGTTACATTGTCATTGATTTTAATGACTGTATTGTCGGGGTGGAACTTTCTGTTAGCCTTTTTGTACGGCTCCTGAACTCTCTTTACATTTTCAACAATGTCCTGAGCGTCAATATACTCAATGTCAATCTTTGTTGTATCGCCGATAAGACCGAGTACGGTTGAATGAACACCGTCCCACTTATTAACCTTTACATCATAGCTCTCTTTGAGCATATTTGTGAATTTTGTAATCTGCTCCTCTGTTGCAGACGGTTTTAATACTATAATCATTGCTTTAATTTCCTTTCAATTCACTTTTGACGAAACGAATCGAAGTTCGTCATATTTCTTTAGTCATTTTAGCACTTTAAAGCGTGATAGTCAATAGAATAAATGCAGAATCAAGCGTTTTTATGCGGTTTTTCAGCCACATCTGTTCCGCTTACTGCGTCGATTATTGCAAAAGCGGTTTTTAACGGCGTATTTTTGCCCTTTACCACAATGTCGGCAGCGGCATGATAAATCGGATATCTGCTGTCATAAAGGTCTTTCATAACCCTGTCCCTGTCCGGACGCTGAAGCAGTGGTCTTGTTGTGTCGTTTTTAAGACGGCTTTTGATGATTCCCAGCGGAACATCAAGAAAAACAATCTTGTCCTTGCCCTTGAAGGCCTCAACATTTCTCTTGAATGTAAACGCACCGCCGCCCGATGCAATTACAAGACCCTCAAGCCCTGCAAGCTCAATGCAGGCATCGTGTTCCATATCACGAAACTTTTCTTCGCCGTACTTTTCAAATATTTCGGAAACGGTCATTCCTGCTTTTTCTTCAATGTATGAATCCATATCAAGGAATTTTCTTCCCGATTTTCTTGCAATGTTTTTGCCTACGGTTGATTTTCCGCAACCCATAAATCCGCATAAAACTATGTTGTTCACTTTAAATTTCTCCGTTCATCAGAAATTCTTTTCAAGCTCTTTTGCAGAGTCGATACAAAGCTGAGCAATGTCGTCCTTGTCATAAACAGAGCCGTCCCAATGTTCGTGAGAAACAACTGCCTGCCATACGAGCATTGCCATTCCGCTTTCGGCTGTTGCACCGTTTGCCCTTGCCTTTTTAACAAGCATTGTTTCAAGCGGATTATAAACAGCGTCAAATACATTTGCACAACGGTTTATTACACTGTCGCTTACAGGCTGATTTTCAATCTTAGGAAACATTCCGATAGGAGTTGCGTTGATAAGCACATCAATGTCACCCGAAAGTTCGTCAATAAGGCAGAAGCTTACATCGCAACCTGCAACTGTTTTTCTGATTTCATCGCATAAAGCCTCGGCAATTTTCAAATCCTCTTTTCTTACGGCAAAGAGGAGAGGCTGTTTTTTGAGAACGACCTCATATGCCATTGTTCTTGCAACGCCGCCGCAACCGATGATTACGATTCTGCCGTTAAGCATAATTCCTGCCGCATCAAGAGCCTTTAAAAATCCGTCCGGATCTGTTGTGTAACCCTTTGAAATGCCGTTTTTGTTTGAAACCGTGTTCACACTGCCGTACATCTCGGCCTTTGCGTCAATTTCGTCAAGGAACGGAATGACTGCCTGCTTATGCGGAATTGTAATGTTAAATCCGTCAAGTTTTGAAAGGGTATTTTTAAATTCATATTCAAGATTTTCGGGAGCAATGTCAAGCTTTGTATATTCGGCTTTGACGCCCTGAAGTTCAAAAAGTCTTGTGTGTATAAACGGTGACATTGTGTGACCGATTGGGTGACCGATTACGGCAAATTTCTTGGTTTCCATAATAAAAAAATACCTCCGAGGTTCATATTTTTAGCTATGCAGAAATAAACTTAAAAGAAATTATTTATGCAAAAATCAGAAATTTTTCAAAAAAATTTCAAATATATATTGACAAAGGGGTAAATAATCAATAATATAAGGGAAGTGAAGCAATCCGTTTGCTTTCATACCATTGTAGCATAAACTAAGTGCTTTTGTCTATAATTTACTTTGGACAATCAATATTTTTACCGGGAGGAATTATTAATGGTATTAGAAAAAGTTAAGGCAATTCTTGCTGAACAGTTCGATGTTGAAGAGGATAAGATTACTGCCGACACAGATCTTCAGGAAGATCTCGGCGCAGATTCACTCGATGTTGTTGACCTTCTTATGTCAATCGAAGACGAGTTTGAGGTTGAAGTTCCCGATGAGGAAATCGAAAACATCAAGACAGTTGGTTCACTCGTTTCTTACATCGAGGCTAACTCATAATTTGCTCTTGTTTTTTCGCACTTAATTTTTGAGAGGTCGTTTTTACGGCCTCTTTTTGTTTTGCTCAAAAAGGTTGAAAATTTGCAGATTTAGTGTATATTGAAAAGGCTGAAAATTTAAAAATTCAGGCTGTATCAAAAAGGTTGAAAAATAAAAGAATTAGTGTATAATAGTAATGTTATAGATGTTATGACAGCCGTGTATTCGGCATTTTGAGAATGCAAAAAATATGTTAAAAAATAAGTAAAATTTTATTTTACGGAGGGAATATAATGGCAAACAACAAAAAAATGGTTGAAGCTATCACAAGCAGAGATGAGGACTTTGCAAAATGGTACACCGACATCGTTAAAAAAGCTGAGCTCGTTGACTATTCGGGCGTAAAGGGCTGTATGGTTATCCGCCCCTACGGCTATGCTATCTGGGAAAATATTCAGGCTGACCTTGACCGCCGTTTCAAAGAAACAGGTCACGAGAACGTTTATATGCCTATGTTTATTCCCGAAAGTCTTTTACAGAAAGAAAAAGACCATGTTGAGGGCTTTGCCCCCGAATGTGCATGGGTTACTATAGGCGGTCAGGAAAAGCTTCAGGAGCGTCTTTGCGTTCGTCCTACATCGGAAACTCTTTTCTGTGAACATTATAAAAAGATTATCAACACATACCGTGATCTTCCGAAGCTCTACAATCAGTGGTGCAGCGTTGTAAGATGGGAAAAGACAACCCGTCCGTTCCTTCGTACATCGGAATTCCTCTGGCAGGAAGGTCATACAATGCACGAAACCGAAGAAGAAGCAAGAGAAGAAACGCTCAGAATGTTACATGTTTATTCTGATTTCTACAAGGAAACTCTTGCTATTCCGGCAGTAATCGGCAGAAAGACAGAAAAAGAAAAGTTCGCAGGTGCCGAAGAAACCTACACAATCGAGCCGATGATGCACAACGGTGTTGCTCTTCAGGGCGGTACATCACACTACTTCGGCGACGGCTTTGCAAAGAGCTTTGGCATCACATACACAGGCAAGGACAACAAGCTTCATTATCCGCATCAAACATCATGGGGTGTTTCTACAAGAATGATCGGTGCGCTCATTATGGTTCACTCTGATGATGACGGTCTTGTTCTTCCGCCGAAGATTTCCCCTATTCAGGTTGCACTCATTCCGGTTGCACAGCACAAAGAGGGTGTTCTTGAAAAGGCAGAAGAGCTTAGAAAAGCACTTGCCGAAAAGTTCAGAGTAAAACTCGATTCTTCAGACCACGCTCCCGGATGGAAGTTTGCCGAGTATGAAATGAAGGGCGTGCCTGTAAGAGTTGAAATCGGTCCTAAGGATATCGAAAAGAACCAGTGCGTGGTTGTCCGCCGTGATACCCGTGAAAAGGCATTTGTTTCAATTGACGAGCTTGTCCCGTTTGTTGAAAACCTTATGGTTACAATCCACAACGATATGTATGACCGTGCTCTCCGTAACACACAGGAAAAGACATTCACGGCAACAACATTTGATGAGTTCGTTGACACAGCCAAGAACAAACCCGGCTTTATCAAGGCTATGTGGTGCGGCGATACAGCCTGTGAAGAAAAAATCAAAGAAGTTACAGGCGGTGTAAAAAGCAGATGTATCCCCTTCAACGAGGAGCATCTCTCGGATGTTTGCGTATGCTGCGGCAAGCCTGCAAAGCATATGGTATTCTGGGGCAAGCAGTATTAATTTGTAAATAAAGTCAATAATATTTTCGGAGGTGACGGGAATGCAGTCGGTTGATTTGAAAAAGCGTAGGCGCGCAGTAAAAATTGCAAATGCCGTAAACAGTATCGAGGGTGTTCCTGTTTCCAAAGAGGTAAAACTTATTCAGGCTCGTTTTGCCAAAGGTGAGCTAACGAGTGAACAGATGAAAGCCGAAGTTATTTCTTTTTGTAACTCAATTTAAGTAGTATCATAAGAAAATACAAGCCTGTTCCTCATGAATATTTTGAAGATTGACAGTTTAAGATAAACAAAAGGTGGTGAGAAAATGCCAATCAAGGTACAAAGTAATCTTCCGGCAATCAAGGTGCTGGAATCGGAAAATATTTTTGTAATGCCGAACGAGGTTGCTCTCAGGCAGGATATCCGTCCGCTGAAAATTCTTATTCTGAATCTGATGCCGACAAAAATCGAAACCGAAACCCAGCTTTTAAGGCTACTCGGCAACAGTCCTCTGCAGGTTGATATCGAGCTTTTGCAGATGGCATCACACACCTCTAAAAACACCTCTCCGCATCACCTGACAACTTTTTACAAGACATTTAATCAGGTGAAGAACGAAAGCTTTGACGGAATGATTATCACGGGTGCGCCTGTTGAACAGCTCGACTTTGAAGAGGTCGATTATTGGGGTGAGCTTTGTGAAATTATGGAGTGGTCAAAGCATAATGTGTGTTCAACATTCCACATCTGCTGGGGTGCTCAGGCAGGTCTTTATTATCACTACGGCATAAAAAAGCACCTTTTGCCCGAAAAATTAAGCGGAATTTACACCCACAAGGTACTTGTTCCGCATCACAAGCTTATGAGAGGCTTTGACGATACATTCACAATTCCGCATTCAAGACATACGGGAATTGATGAAGAGGCGTTGAAAAGATGCAGAGGGCTTGAAGTACTTGCGGTTTCCGAGATTGCAGGTTCATGCGTAATTTGCAGTCGAAACGGCAGACAGGTGTTTGTTACAGGTCACGCAGAGTATGACCGTGACACCCTTGCCAAGGAATATTTCAGAGATAAAAACAAGGGACTCAATCCGAATGTTCCCTACAATTATTTCCCGAATGACGATGCGTCAAAAACTCCGCCGATGATTTGGAGGAGCAACGCAACCTTGCTCTACACAAACTGGCTCAACTATTTCGTTTATCAGGCGACTCCGTATGACCTCCGTGAGCTTATCAACAGATATCCTCACTAAATTAAATACAAAATCAACCCCGAAGTGCCAAAACTTCGGGGTTTTGTTATGTAAAGTGTTGTATTTATCGTGTACATTATGTTATAATTATCTTAATTGTACATAATGAAAAAGTGCAAAAATGAAAATCTGCAATGAAACAGGTGTTTTTATGGAGAAAAAGCGTACCGTAATCAAGGTTGGTACTTCAACGCTGACTTATGAAAACGGAAAAATAAATTACAGAAGAGTTGAACAGCTTTGCAAGGTGCTTTCTGATTTGCAGAACCGCGGAGAACAGGTTATCTTCGTTTCTTCGGGTGCTATTGCTGTAGGAATGGGCAAGGCAGGTCTTGACAAGCGACCTACCGAAACCAAGAAAAAACAGGCTCTTGCCGCAATCGGTCAGTGTGAGCTTATGTTTATGTATGACAAACTTTTCGGCGAGTACAACCACTCTGTTGCTCAGCTGCTGCTTACCCGCCACGCTGTTGAAACAGAGCAGAAAAGGCAGAATGTTATCAACACAATTGACGAGCTTCTCAGAATGAACATTATCCCCGTAATCAACGAAAACGATACCGTTACGATTGATGAGCTTGAGGGCAACAATTTTGGTGATAACGATATGCTTTCCGCAATTGTCGCAGGACTTGTTGCCGCAGACAGACTCATTATTCTTACGGATATTGACGGTCTGTACGATTCAAACCCACGAACAAATCCAAATGCCAAAAAGCTTGATATTATCGAAAAAATCAATGCGGAAATTTTTGAAATGGCGGCAGGTACAGGCTCAAACCGTGGCACAGGCGGTATGATTACAAAGCTTCAGGCGGCTGATTATGCCACAAAACGAGGTGTTGAGGTCAGCGTTATCAACGGCTCAAATCCCGAAAATCTTTATGAAGTAATTGACGGAAACAAAATCGGAACAAAATTTTTACCTGTTAAATAATCGGAGGAAAATTATGACTAAACTTGAACAAATGGGCGCAAAGGCAAAAGATGCGTCAAGATTTCTTATGACAGCCGGTTCAAAAAAGGACATTGCCCTCGGTGCAATTGCAGACGCACTCTGCGAAAACTGCGAAGAAATTCTTGCAGCTAACAAAATTGACCTTGAGAACGGCGAAAAAAGCGGTCTTACGGCATCACTTCTCGACAGACTCAGATTGTCGGGGGAGAGAATCAACGGTATGGCTGACGGGGTAAGACAGGTTGCGGCTTTACCCGATCCCGTGGGCAGAGTTCTTGACGGCAGAACCCTCAAAAACGGCTTGCAGATTGAAAAGGTAACAGTTCCGATGGGTGTTATCGGAATCATCTTTGAGGCAAGACCTAATGTAACTTCCGATGCGGCGGCTCTTTGCCTTAAAGCAGGCAGTGCCGTAATTCTTCGTGGCGGTAAAGAGGCTTTTCATTCAAATATGGCAATCGCAAGGGTTATGCGTGACGCACTTGAAAAGGCAGGATTTCCCCGTGACTGCGTAGCACTTGTTGAGGACACAACAAGACAGAGCGCAACAGAGCTTATGCAGCTTTCCGATTATCTCGATGTACTCATTCCCCGTGGCGGTGCAGGACTTATCAAAAGCGTTGTTGAAAATGCAAAGGTTCCCGTTATCGAAACAGGCGTGGGTAACTGCCATATCTATGTTGACAAGAGTGCAGATATTGAAATGGCGAAGAATATTGTTTTCAACGGCAAAACCTCTCGCCCATCTGTGTGCAATGCGCTTGAAACATTGCTTGTACACAAGGATATCGCAGAAAAAGCTCTGCCTGTAATCAAAGCAGAGCTTGATAAAAAGAATGTTGAAATCAGAGGCTGTGACAGAACGAAACAGATTCTCGGCGACTGCGTTGTTTCTGCAACGGAAGAAGATTATAGAATCGAATTTCTCGATTACATCATTGCCGTAAAGGTTGTTGACAGCCTTGATGACGCAATTGCTCACATTCAGAAGTACAGTACAGGTCACAGCGAATGCATTGTGACAAGCGACTACAACAGTGCAAACGAGTTCACGGCACGAATTGATTCTGCGGCGGTTTATGTAAACGCATCAACTCGCTTTACCGACGGCGGAGAATTCGGACTCGGTGCAGAAATCGGAATTTCAACCCAGAAGCTCCACGCAAGAGGACCTATGGGACTTAACGAGCTTACAAGCTCAAAATATATCATCAGAGGAAACGGACAAATCCGATAATCACATCAGAAGATACATCAGCGCAAGCAGAACTGACGGATCGGTGTTTTCTTCCATAAGCAGTATCACAAGCAAAAGAATTAGGCTCTGTTCCTTGTTTTTGAACATCAGATTCAAAAGGCCGTCATCCTTTTTCGGAACGGGCGGTTCGGGAATTTCGGACTTTGGTTCTTCCTGCTTTTCGGGTTGTTTCGGAACTTCCCTTCTTGGTGCTTCACGATTGAATTGCGGCTTTCGGTGCATCTGCTGCGCTCGGTTAAAAGCCTCCTCTTCAAAACTCGGCAAAAAATCACCTCCTGTCAGAACAATCCGTTTTCACGCAGTAACGGCATAAGGCGGAATAATTTCAGCATCTTTTCGGCTTTGTCAAGCTTTTCCTGCCGTTCATGTGAAAGAAACGGTCTGAGCGAATCAAGCAGTCGGGTGGTGTCATCGCTGTTGTTCAGTGAGCTTAAAAGCGGTGCAAATTTGGCAATTGTGCCGATTGTGTCGTCACCGCCCAGCACCGACATAAGGTTATTTTCGGGCGGTTTCGGCTTTGGCGGTTGTTTTTGCTCACCCGTCAGACCAAGCTGTGCCCCAAGACTTTGCACCTGTTTCATTGCCTCGGGGTTCTGCAAAATCTGATTGAGCTTATCCTGTAAATCAGACATATCATTCACCGCCGAGCAGTTTCATCAGCGCCTGAGCCTGCGGACTTTGCAAAAGTTTCTTTGCTTTTTCGGGATCCGACAGAACGCTCTCAATCTGCTTTGATTGATTCGGATTTGTATTTTTCAAAAGATTTTCTATGTTACCGCTTTGTGCGGCACTTTCAAGCTGTTCCTTAGAGATACCGTACTTTTTCGATACCTCACCGAGCAGTTTATTAACTTTTTTATTATCAGACATACCAACACCTCAACATATACTATGCGGAAATTTTAATTTTAGAACGGAGAATTTTCAATGCGTATTTTGGTAGTTTCGGACACTCACGGAGATCTTCGCAGTCTTATCAAAGCCGTTGACGCACAGCGCAAGGCGGAAATAATTGTTCATTGCGGTGACGGTGAAGAACAACAGCGGTTTTTAAAAGACAATTACAAAGGCAAAATGATTGTTGCCGTAAGGGGCAACTGCGATTGGAACAGCTTTTTTCCGTCAAAGGAGATTTTTAAAGCCTGCGGTAAAACCATCTTTGTAACACACGGACATCTCTATGACGCAAAATCGGGACTTTACCGCATTACCTCCGCCGCAAGAGAAGCAGGAGCGGATATTCTCCTCTTCGGTCATACACATATGCCTCTCACACTCTATGAGGACGGTCTGTATATTATGAACCCCGGTTCATGCCACGGATACTATGCGTCCTACGGCATTATCGACATCACCGACAAGGGCGAAATTGTTACCAATACCGTAGCCTTAAAATAATTGTGGAAATTGCAAAAATAAAATGATATAATAAATGTGATAAATAAGCGGAGGTGGGATTTTGAATTTTGACGGTTTTGATTTTGACGACAATATAAAACAAACCTTCAACACCCTTGATATTCAGGGCAGAGTTCCCCACGCTGTTGTAATAGAAAGCAGGGACAGCGAAAAGGCGATGAACCTTGCCGTGTTTCTGTCAATGTATGCGGTGTGTACCGAACCAGTAAAGCCTTGCGGTCATTGTGAGCAATGTCACAAGGCAAAGAATAAGGCACACGCCGACATTAAATATGTTGAACTTCCAAATGACAGAAAACAAAATTCAATTGAGCAGATGAGAGAGATAATCGGTGACTCTGTCATAAAGCCGAATGAGGCAGATGCAAAGGTGTATATCTTCCCTTTTGCCGACACAAGGCTTTCGGACATCGTTCAAAACTCGTTTTTGAAACTTCTTGAAGAACCTCCGCAGAATGTATATTTCATTATGCTCTGCGAAAACTCCAAGAAACTGCTCCCGACAATTCTCTCCCGTTCAAGTGTATTCCGTCTGAAAACAAAAGATGTTTTCAGTGAGGATGCGGTTGCAGGTGCAAAGAAAATTGTAAAAGGAATTTTATCTACACGGGAGTACAACCTTATGCAGGCACTCTATGCCCTCAGCGACAAAAACCTTGCAGACGAAATTCTGCTTGTCGTAAAGCTGATTCTGCGTGACGGAATGGCAAAAAGCGTTGGAGCGGATGCGGTTTTTGACGAGGAATGTGCCGGGGAGCTTGCAAGACGATTTACTCGGGCAAAGCTGATTTCTATGATTGAGCTTACCGAGAACGCAAAACTGAAAATACCGAAACACATAAATATAAATCTTCTCACAACTTGGCTGTGCGGAGAATACAGGAGGATTTCATGGCAGAGATAATCGGAGTACGATTTAAAGAAGTCGGCAAAGTGTATTACTTTGATCCACTTGACAATAAACTTAACACAGGCGACAGGGTAATTGTTGAAACGGCAAGAGGTCTTGAGTGCGGAGAGGTTGCAACTCCGAACAAGACCGTTGACGATGCGGAAATTTCGCATCCGCTCAAGCCGTTAATCAGAATTGCAACCGAAAAAGACCTGAATCACCTTGCGGAAAACAAACTCAAAGAAAAGGAAGCATACAGAATCTGTGAACAGAAAATTGCCAACCACAAGCTTGAAATGAAGCTTGTAAATGTTGAATACACATTTGACAACAGCAAAATTCTTTTCTACTTTACGGCTGACGGACGAGTTGACTTCCGTGCACTTGTAAAAGACCTTGCAAGTGTATTCAGAACAAGAATTGAACTTCGCCAGATAGGCGTGCGTGATGAGGCAAAAATGCTCGGGGGTCTCGGCATCTGCGGTAAGCCGTTCTGCTGTGCAAGCTTTATGGGCGAGTTCCAGCCCGTTTCAATCAAAATGGCAAAGGAGCAGGGACTGTCACTCTCTCCCGTTAAAATTTCGGGAACCTGCGGCAGACTTATGTGCTGTCTTAAATATGAACAGGAGGCATACACAGACCTTCTTAAACACACCCCCAAGGTAGGAGCAATTGTAAATACTCCCGAAGGCAGAGGTCTTGTTGTTGAAAACAACCTGATTGCAGGAACTTTAAAGGTTAAGCTCAACAACACTCCCGAAGATGCCGCTCCGAAATCATTCACAGTCAAGCAATGCAAGCTTGTTAAGGACGGCTACATCAAGCTTGACAAAAAGGAAATGGAAAAATTCAAGGGACTTGAATAATTTTTTGTAATGTGTACAGCGTTCGTCAAGTTGCAGTAAAAAAGAACTGTTTTCAGTTTAAAATATAAAATTCTTTCCAAAAGGTTGCTTTTTTCAAAATTTATGTTACAATAAAGGTGAAATTCATGAAGGAGGTATTTCCCTATGGCATATACTATCAGTGACGATTGCATCATGTGTGGTGCTTGTGCAGACAACTGCCCTTGCGACGCTATTTCAGAAGGCGACGGCAAGTATGAAATCAATGCAGACGCTTGTGTTGATTGCGGTTCATGTGCTGAAGTTTGCCCCGTTGGCGCTCCACAGGAAGGCTGATTAAGGGTTAATCCACAAAGACAGGCGGCAGGGATTTCCTTGCCGCTTTTTAATTACTGTTTTCAGGGGAATACCAATGAACAACAAACATCTTGAACCGCTTGGCAGCGGTATTAAAATATATGTGTCAGACAGCTACCGCTTTTCAACGGACACAATTTTACTTGCCGATTTTTCAAAGCAAATCGGTGCAAAAAAATGTGTTGACCTCGGCACGGGTTGCGGAACTATTCCGCTTTTGTGGTACAAAAACAACAACCGCCTTGACATCACGGCGGTAGAAATACAGGAGAATGCCTGCAAGCTGTTTTCACAAAGTCTTGAATACAACAATCTTCAGGACAAAATCAGAATTGTAAACTCGGACTTAAACAAGCTTGACGGTGCATTGCCGCTCGGCTCATTTGACCTTGTTGCCTGCAATCCGCCCTACAAAATCAGCGGAGGCGGAATTACAAATCCCGAGAACGCAAAGCTTGTTGCAAGGCACGAATCCGAATGTACGCTTGACGATGTGTGCCGTTGCGGTTCGTCGCTTTTGCAGTTTGGAGGACGGCTCTGCATTTGTCAGCGCCCCGAAAGGCTTGCCGATGCAATGGAGGCAATGCGTAAATATTCGGTTGAGCCGAAAAAATTACGGCTTGTTCAACAGCGAAAGTCAAAAGCCCCGAAGCTCTTTTTGCTTGAAGGCAGAAGAGGCGGCAAAAGGGGATTTCTTGAGGTTATGCCAACCCTGTTTATTGAGGACGAAAGCGGAAACTTTTCCGAAGAAATGCTGAACATCTACGGCAGTTACAAGGAGGACTATATAAATTGAGCGGAATTTTATATGTAACGGGAACGCCGATCGGCAACCTCGGAGATTTTTCACCGAGAGCCGCAGAAACCCTCGAATCGGTTGATTTCATTGCGGCAGAGGACACAAGGGTAACGCTTAAGCTCTTGAATCATTTCGGCATAAAAAAGCCTATGGTGAGCTATTTTGAACACAACAAGCGTGAGCGTGGCGAAATCATCTGCAACAGAATTGAACAGGGCGAAAATTGTGCAATTGTAACGGACGCCGGAATGCCGTGCATTTCCGATCCGGGTGAAGATTTGATAAAGCTCTGCGAGGAGCGTGGAATAAAAACCGTGGTAATTCCCGGTCCGAGTGCCGTGATTTCCGCACTTGCGGTTTCGGGACTTGAAACAGGCAGATTCACATTTGAAGGCTTTTTGAGCGTGAACAAAAAGAGCCGCAACGAGCATCTTGACAGTCTGAAAAACGAACACAGAACAATGATTTTCTACGAAGCGCCACACAAGCTTCCGCAAACTCTCCGAGATTTGTACAGCTTTTTCGGTGACAGAAAGCTTTCGATCGTTCGTGAACTCACCAAAGTTCACGAAGAAGTAATCCGCACCACAACAAAATATGCTGCGGAAAATTATGCGGACGGCAGTATGAAGGGCGAATTTGTGCTTGTGCTTGAGGGCAAAAAGCAAGAGGAAAAATCCGAAGAATACACCCTTGAATTTGCGGTTGAAACCGCCCGCAAGCTGATTGAAAACGGTGCAAAGCCCACCGAGGCGGCAAAAGAGGCGGCAAGTATAACAGGCTTTAAGAAAAATGAGATTTACAGGGAGCTGTTGTAAATGACATACGAAAATGCTGTTGAAAAAATTCATTCACTTTTGACATTCGGTTCTCGTCCGGGACTTGACCGAATGAGAATTTTGCTTGACAGGCTCGGAAATCCGCAGGACAGGCTGAAATTTATACACATTGCAGGTACGAACGGCAAAGGCTCGGTTTGTGCTATGCTTTCATCCGCACTTGTTGCGGCAGGCTACAAAACAGGCTTGTTCATTTCACCGTATATCACGGATTTTCGTGAGAGGATACAAATAAACAATTGTATGGTGAGCGAGTCCGTTCTCACGGATGCGGTGGAAAAAACTTTCCCTATTATCGAGCAACTGCGTGAAGAGGGCACAATCATCACAGAATTTGAGTATGTCAACGCTCTTCAATTTTATATACACGCAAATGCAGATTGTGACATTGTTGTTCTTGAAACAGGAATGGGCGGTCTGCTTGACTGCACCAATACTATAAAATCACCGCTTTGTGCCGTTATCACCACAATCGGACTTGACCACACGGCAATTCTCGGTGATACAATTGAAAAAATTGCACAGCAAAAATGCGGAATCTTCAAGCCCGACTCAATGGCGGTTACTTCAAAGCAGGATATCCGTGCAATGAAGGTTATTGAATCAACTGCAAGAGAAAAGAAAATTCCGCTTGCAACGAGCGAGAGCGTTAATATTGATGTCATCGAAACCACCTTAAAGGGCAGTCGCTTTATGTTTAACGGTGTTGAAATTGATCTTCCGCTTTCGGGTGATCATCAGCTTGAAAATGCAAAAACAGCACTTGCGACACTTGATATGCTCCGTTGCAATTCTCTGATTTCAATAACAGATGAGCAGATTGCAAACGGTTTTGCAAAGGCTGTCAACCCTGCAAGACTTGAGCTGTTGAGTGAAAAGCCGATTGTTCTGCTTGACGGTGCTCACAATCCTAACGGAATTGAGGCGCTTAAATCGGCAATCCAAAAATTCCTTCCGAATAAGTATATAATTGCAATCACGGGTATGCTTGCCGACAAGGATGTCAGCACTTCGGTAAAACTGCTTGACGGAGTTTTTGACAGAGTTTACACAGTTCCCGTTCACAATCCAAGGGCAATGCACCCTGCAAAGCTTATGCAACAGTATGCAAGATTTGTTGACGATACTGTAACCTTTGAAAGTGCCGAACACGCATTTGATATGGCTTTTGAACAGGCTGAAAAGACCGATTGTGCAGTTGTAATCTGCGGTTCGCTCTACCTTGCAGGCGAAATCCGTCCGTATATCATCAATAAAATTAAGGCTGAAAACGAATCAACCGAAAAGTAAATTTTTCGTTACAACAGAATAAAACAAATTTTTTGCTCCGCACTTATTATCATTAAGATAACAGGTGCGGAGCTTTTATTTTTTAGAAGGACTGATAAAATTGCTGAAAACGGAATTTAAAAATAATATTCTCACGGTATACATTGACGGCGAAATCGACCACGATTCGGCGGCAGGAATACGCACAAAAATTGACGCCGCCGTTCAGACAAACAAACCGAAACTTTTGTGCCTTGATTTTTCAAAAGTATCGTTTATGGACTCATCGGGCATAGGTCTTGTAATGGGGCGATACCGCCAGATGAAGCTTGTCGGCGGAGCATTGCGTGTGATTAATATTCCCGACAGATTGTACAGGCTTTTTTCAATGTCGGGACTTGAAAGTTTGGGGGTGTTGAGATGAAAACAGTAAATGAAATGAAACTTTGCGTGCCGTCAAAAAGCTGTAATGAGGCTTTTGCACGGTGCGTTGTGTCGGCATTTGTAATGAGCCTTGATCCTACCGTGAACGAACTCAGCGACCTAAAAACCGCTGTGTCCGAGGCTGTGACAAACTGCATTGTTCACGGCTACCGCCACCAAAGCGGAAAAATTTACATAAACGGAAAAATCACCTCCGAAAACAAGGTGATAATCACAATCCGTGACAAAGGCTGCGGAATTTCCGATATTAAAAAGGCAATGGAACCGTTGTTTACAACCGCTCCCGAGGAGGACAGGGCAGGACTCGGCTTTGCAGTTATGCAGAGCTTTTGCGACAAGGTGCGTGTCCGTTCAAAGCCCGACAGCGGAACAACCGTAACTCTTGAAAAAATTATAGGTTCGGAAAATGACCGATAAAAATAAACTTGCCGACAAAAATATGGGACTTGTCCATGCCTGTTGCAAACGATTTTCAGGCAAAGGAATAGAGTACGAAGAACTTTTTGCATCGGGGTGTCTCGGACTCGCAAAGGCGATTAATAACTTTGACGAAAGCCGTAACCTGCAGTTTTCAACCTATGCCTTTCCTGTAATTATGGGCGAAATTAAGCGACTTTTTCGTGACGGCGGTGCAGTCAGGGTCAGCCGCACATTAAAGGAGCTTTCGCTTGCAATATCAAGACTTAACAACGAAAGCAAGCTAAAAAACGGCAGAGAACTCACCGTGAGCGAGCTTGCCGAAAGGCTTGATACAAGCGAGGAAAAAATCATTGACGCACTCAACAGCACAAGAGTTCCTCTCTCCCTGACTGCCGAATATGACAGCGAGGGCAACCCACAGCTTGATGTCCCGACAGATGATATTCAAGACGAAATCTCGGAACGATTGTCGCTTGAACAGGCGGTAAAATCCCTCTGCGAAACCGACCGTAAAATAATTCAACTGCGGTACTATCAGAGCAAAACACAAACTCAAACTGCCAAAATTCTTTCCATGACGCAGGTTCAAATCAGTCGGCGGGAAAAGAAAATCCTCACCGCCATTCGGGACAAAATGTCGGTTTAGCACCCCGATTTTCCGAATGCGGCGTTCAATGAATCCCCTGCATATTTTTATTTATAAAAAATTTTCATATTTAATAACAAAAGCGCCCGAATAACGGACGCTTTTACTTTTTCTTTAATTCTGTTTTTCAAGCTTCAGCTTTTCAACAATTGCATCAACCGTGGTTTCGATACTGCTCAGCTCCATTGACACCGTGATATCGGCATACTTTTTATAGAGCGGATAACGCACTCTGTACACATCATCAAGAGTTTCACCCTTACCGAATGCAATGCCTCTTGTTTTGATATTTGTAACTCTGCGCTTGATTTCATCAAGGTCAACATCAATGAAAACGACCTTGCCGTTTTTTCTGAGGTTTTCCATGGCATTTTCGCTGAGAACCATTGAACCGCCTGTTGCGATAACGGTCTTGTCGTAGTCAAGCTCTGCACCGATTTTTCCCTCAAGATGAAGAAAAAAGTCAAGACCTTCATTATCAAGAATCTTCTGCAACGGCTTTCCTGCCTCTTTGCATATTATCAAATCTACATCAACAAAGGAATAACCCAGCGCCTTGGCAAGCAACACACCGACTGTGCTTTTGCCCGATCCGGGCATTCCGATTAAAACTATATTTTTCATATTAAAGAATCCTTACATTAAGTGAATCTGTGCTTGAAGTCGGGCAGGTTTTGTTTGACGAAAGCACTACAACCGTGTCGCCTTTTTTGACAACGCCTGTGCTGAGTGCCTTTTCCATAGCCTGTTTCGTAATTGAATCAGATGTGCGCTTTTCTTCGCCCATGACAGCCATAACACCCCAGTTAAGACAGAGCTTTCTGCACACAAGCTGTGATGTTGCAACTGCAATAACGGGACAGTCAGGTCTGTAATGAACCATCGCTCTTGCAACTCGACCTGTCGCACTTTCAACAATAATAGCCTTTGCGCCTACTGCCTGTGCAATATTCTTTGCAGCTTTACAGATACTTGATCTGATTGGGTTAGTGTCCTTCATTCCGTGCTCTTCCACATACTCATGAAGTGCGGTAAATTCACCGTTTTCCTCAGCCTCCGAACAAATTGCGTCAAGTGCCTTTACGCTTTCAATCGGGTACCTACCTGCGGCGGATTCTGCCGAAAGCATTACTGCGCTTGTGCCGTCATAAACTGCATTGGCAACATCGCTGATTTCGGCTCTTGTAGGACGGGGAGCCGTTGTCATACTCTCAAGCATCTGGGTTGCAGTGATTACATACTTACCTCTTGAAACAACCTTTCTTATGATTGTTTTCTGGATTTCAGGCAGCTTGATAAACGGAATTTCAACACCCATATCTCCTCGAGCAACCATAATACCGTCTGCGTAATCAATGATTGCGTCCATATCGTCAACACCGCTCTGATTTTCAATCTTTGCGATAATTTCAACATACTCATAGCCGAGACTGTCAATAAAATCACGAAGAGTTCTAACATCATCGTGATTGCGGACAAATGATGCGGCAACAACTGTTGCACCGTGGTTAAGACCGAACTCAATGTCCTTTCTGTCCTGAGCGCTTACATACGGCATATTGATAAAGTAGCCCGGAATGTTGATACTCTTGCGGTTTTTAAGCACACCGCCCTTGTTTACGGTACAAACGATTGACTCGGGATTTACCGACTTAACGACAAGCGAGATGATACCGTCATCAAGCAAAAGCTCTCTGCCGATTGCCTCCTGACCTTCGGATTCAAAAATATCAACAAGCTTCGGAAACGAAAGGCTTACGCCTGTTTCGTCGCCCTCTTCTTTGTTTTTAAAAAGACTGAACTCTGCACCCTCGACAAGTTCAACAGAACCGTCCTTGAATGTGCCGACTCTGACCTCAGGACCCTTTGTATCGAGCAGAATTGCAACATTTTGACCACTCTCTGCAATTGCCTCTTTAAGGTTTTTGATTGTAACCTCAAGCCGGTCATAAACGCCGTGTGACATATTGATTCTGGCAACATTCATACCTGCGTCAATCATTTTACGCATCATTTCTTTTGAATCGCAGGCAGGTCCGATGGTACAAACTATCTTAGTTTTCCTCATGATTTCTCCGTCCTTTTAAAATGCTTATATCCTGTTATTGTGCATATGTATAAATCTGTGTAAAAATTTTGATTACACTCATTATATATTATTCACAACACAATTTCAATCTTTGATTTGTAAAATTTTACATTCTGTGGCTTGTACAAAAATTTTCAAAACAATAACAAAAAATCGGGCAGTTTCCTGCCCGATTCTGTGCTTGAATTATACAAGATTTACGACAATCTTCTGAATTTGTGTTGCGTCAATAACGCTGATTTCACCGTCACCGTTTACATCGGCAACATTGAGCTGACTGTCTGTGAGTGTTTCAAGACTTACAATGTACTTCTGAACAAGAGTTGCGTCCATTACAGTAACTTCGCCGTCGCCGTCAACATCACCGATTTTAGCGGAAGGAGTGTACTCGCTAAACCACTTACTGCTGATCCATGCCGCACGGCTTGTCATCCAATCAGCCGCATAGTTATACATATCCGTAAAACTGCCCTGATTGTAGCTTGTCTTAGGGTTACTTACGGTATATGTACCTGTTGTCATATCAAAGTCAGCCTTGTTCATTGATGTGTGGTCACAAATCCAACTGCTTGTTCTTATATGCCAGCCGCTTTTGTAATTCATCGCACCGCTGTCCTTGAGAAGGTCAAAATACTGTGTTTTTGTATAGAATTCGTCAGAGCCCTTGTAAGATGTGGTCTTGCCTGCAAAATAGTTGATTGCAGGAACAAACTGCTCAAACCAGATATTTACGGCAGCCTTATTAACCTGAGTGTTTCTTGAAATATTGTTAATGATATTACTGCTATTCTGAGAGCGTTTCTGTCTGTCCTTAAATCTGCACCACCAGCCTGAATACTGTGTGTAATCCTTAACACCGAAGTTCTGAAGATCCCAAGCACTGCCTGCAGCATTACCGAGCGCATTATCGTAGTCCCATACAGGTGAGCCGAAGAACTTATAGTTACCGTCAGAATCCTGCTTATAAACAAAGTAAACGCTTGAAACACCGGAATCCCAGTTTTTACCGAGTTCATTTATAAGCCACAGCTTTGCACATGAATCAACATCAGCGTATTGTGAAAGGTCGGAGTCTGCTTTTTTAGCGGCTCTGTAAAAAGCATTGTACTTTTCACGGACATAGTTTTTAACTTCATCATAGCCCTTGTCGCCTTCCGAAAGCTCAGGAGCTTTAATTGTAACCTTGATACCGTCATCACATTTTACATAGTAATCTTCACCGTCTACAGCACCGGAATCAACTTCACAAAGGAACGGAAAATCCTTGTTTACATTGCCGTCAGCGTCAAGGTATGCAGTATCGTCAATATCGTTGACAAGGGCACTCTTACCCACCTCAATTTTTTCGGTCATCTGATATGAACCCCAGTAATAACCGTCTGAGTAGAAATCAACATATCTTGAATCCGAAGCATATGGAGTTCCTACTGCATCTGCAAGGTCATAAAGAAAACGGTTTCTTGTGAGTGAATCATCCTGATAGTTTGCAAGGAGAGAGAACTTTTTGCCCTTTGACATACCGCCGATTGAAACCTTATCGGAATATGTGATGTTGTAAGGCTTCTTAGCCTTGCCCCATGTTGAGTTGCCTCTGCCCTTGATTTTCTTGATTGAAGTATTGTCAATCTTGCCGTTCTTATCAACAATAGCGCCTGTTGCAGAGGAATAGTTGCTCTTATCCTCGTTAAGATAAGAGATAAGTTCCTTGCCGTTGCCGTCAGCATTGCTGTTGTTCACATAGATTGCAGACTCGGCAGAGGACTTTAAGAATGTGAGGGAATAGGTTTTTCCGTCGGCAGTAACATTGCCTGCCTTATCAATTGTGTACGAAACCTCCCTCGACTCGCCTGACGGTATAGTTACATTATTAACCGTAACGCTTTTTGAATATGCGTTATAAAGCTCAACGCTTGTTGACGAAACACTGCTTGGAAGGAAGAAATACTTCCTATTAGTATTCAATTCCTCCATATCCTCGTTGTGTTTACATTGCCATGCAACCCATGCGTCAGAATCGTCAGAACCGCTTACTGCGTGTGCATAAAGTGCATTCTGAGTTTTAAATGAAAGAGTCGGTGTTGATGTTTGAGCGGCAGAAACAGAAAATACCGACATACCGCCAACGGTCATCAAACCAGCAAGTACAATTGAAAGCGCCTTTTTTGTTGTCCTCACTATAATCACTCCTAAAAAATTATATCAATACGGAACTTTTAGATATATTCACAAAAAGTTCACTTGTTAATCACATCCGTCAAAATTATTGTACCATTTGCATAAAATTAATACAAGTAATTTTTCAATATATAACGATACAATTTTGCGAAATTTCTTTATTTTCGTTGATTAATTTGATATAATATTATGGTAAAGATACGGTAACACTTACAGAAATTTTAAATCACATTAAGGAAGTGGCATAATGCGTAACTACGGCAAAAAGAAAAACTATTGTCTTATTGCGGCACTTGCATCACTTGTGGCTTTTTCGACTATGGCTGCAAGCGTTATGAGTGGTTGCGGAGAAAATTCGGATGAACAGAAAGCAACAGAGATTGTTCACGAAACACGCATAGATACTCAGATTGAAACAAAAATTGAAACATACACCGAGGTTGTAACAGACGCTCAGGGCAACACTGAATATGTTAAAGAAACAAAAGCTGTGCCTGTAAACAACAACGCCGGCGGCAACAGCAAGTCAGGCGATTCAGGCAATAACTCCGAAAACTCAGGCGGCAGTTCTTCGGGCAAAAAATCAAACAGTCAGCAGAGTTCCGTTATTGAAAAGAGTGAAACAAGCAAAACTACTAACAACAGTTCTTCAAAAACAGACTCAGGCAAAACTAATAACAACAGTAATAAGAATAATAACAACAGCAATAAAAATAACAACAGCAACAAAAATAATAACAGTTCATCTTCAAAGTCAGATTCATCAAAATCTGATGACAGCAACAGCAAGTCACTTAAAATCGGCGGCAAAACATTTAATGTCGGTGACACAATTGTATGCACATACAATCTGACAACACCGGCAGTTCTCGAAAACTATCAGGCAACAATCAAATATGATTCATCAAAGCTTACCTGCAAAAGTGCAAAAATGTCTGTACCCGCTAAATACGGAGCTATGCTCAACATAAAGATTGCCGGAGAGATTTCTTTAAGCGGCGTCAACATCGGTGACGGTTATGACTACACAAACGGCGGTGCGTTTATGACCGTAGTATATGAAGTTAAAGGCGGCGGCTCAACATCACCAAGTTATCACTGGGAAGTTGCCTGCAGAGCAAGCGACAGTAAGAACCTTATCGACAAAAAGGGTAAGCCTGCGAGCGGTTTTAAGCTCAGCTCATCTTATAAAGATTAGGTTGCCAACTAAAAATTGAATTGCTTTTAAAACCGTAAAATGAGGCTGTGAAGAAATGAAGTTTAAGACTTCGTTCTTCACAGCCTGTCTTGTTTTGTACAAAAGCACGGCGCACCCCATTTTCTGTTCGTGAATACAGTTTGATAAATAAAAAGCATTTATGCCCGAGCGTGTTATTGTAGTTGTTCATACAATTTCAATGCAGCGCCGAACCGTGTTCGCCTGCTGATGAACTTTTTGTAACTCAATAATAAAAGTCGGGGTAGCAAAAAAGCCTACATTTTGAAACAAACGCAAAAACTCCCGACTAAAAAGTCGGGAGTCAAATTGAACTTGTATTAACTTAAAAAGAATTAAACGAGCTCGATAATTGCCATTTCAGCGGCGTCACCACGACGGGGACCGATTTTAGTAACTCTTGTATAGCCACCGTTTCTATCGCTGTATTTTGGAGCAATTTCCTTAAAGAGCTTGCTTGTAACATCTTCCTTAGTAACAAAAGCCAAAACAAGGCGTCTGTTGTGAAGAGTATCTTCTTTAGCTGTAGTAATCATCTTCTCTGCCATAGCCTGAACTTCCTTGGCACGAGTAAGAGTTGTTTCAATTTTGCCGTTTTCCAAAAGGAAAGTAACCATAGCACGAAGCATTGCAGTTCTCTGTGCAGTAGTTCTTCCTAATTTTCTTGTACCTGGCATTTCTTTCACTCCTTTACCGTTGAGTTTGTTGGTAAGAATTTGACAGAATAGCCTGTCAAAGACTTTGGGAAGTTATTCGTCTTCCTTCTGAAGACTAAAACCGAGAGAATTGAGCTTCTGTACAACTTCCTCGAGAGATTTTCTACCGAGGTTACGCACTTTCATCATATCCTCTTCGGACTTGTTGATCAAATCCTCTACCGTGTTAATGCCTGCACGCTTGAGGCAGTTGAAAGAACGAACTGAAAGATCAAGATCTTCAATTGTCATTTCAAGAATCTTTTCCTTACCCTTGTCATCCTTCTCAACCATAACTTCAGCACTTGAAGCTTTGTCGGAAAGATTAACAAAAAGGTTAAGGTGTTCGGTAAGAACCTTTGCTGCAAGAGAAACAGCCTCCTGAGCATTGATAACTCCGTTTGTCCAAACATCCAAAGTGAGCTTGTCATAGTCAGTAATCTGACCTACACGAGTGTTATCAACTGTATAGTTTACCTTTAACACGGGAGTATAAATTGAATCAATCGGCAAAACGCCAATAACATTGTTGCCGCTTAACTGCTTGTTGCGCTCTGAAGGAATATATCCTCTGCCCTTGTCAACTGTGATTTCCATATTGAGCTTAGCACCCTCACCGAGTGTAGCAATATGGAGTTCAGGGTTGAGAATTTCAACCTCATCATCACATTTGATGTCGGCAGCCTTTACCTCACAGGGACCCTCGGCTGCAATTTCTATAACCTTGGGACTTGTTTCATGGAGCTTTGCAACAAGACTTTTCATATTAAGAACAATTTCCGTAACGTCTTCCTTTACGCCGGGAATAGTTGAAAATTCGTGAAGAACGCCGTCAATCTTGATTGATGTAACAGCACAGCCTTCAAGAGAGGAAAGCAGCACACGGCGCAAACTGTTGCCGAGTGTGTTGCCGAAACCACGCTCGAGCGGTTCAACAACAAACTTGCCGTACTTTCCATCCTCGGTTAATTCCTCGGTTTCAATTCTTGGCTTTTCAATTTCTATCATTCGCGAATCCTCCTAAACATTATGCGACTGCAAAAGCAGCCCATCTGTGTGTAATCTGCCTGTGAAATAAAAGATTACTTGGAGTACAACTCAACGATGAGGTGTTCTTCAACAGGAAAGTCGATGTCTTCTCTCTGGGGAGCTGCAACAACCTTGCCACCGAGAAGGTTTTCGTTCTTCTCAAGCCACTTTGGTGTTACAATTGAAGATGTTTCGCCCTCTGCGATTGCCTTGAATCTTGCAGTTGAACGGCTCTTCTCCTTAACTTCGATTACATCGCCAACCTTAACAAGGTATGAAGGAATGTTTACCTTCTTACCGTTTACGGTAAAGTGGCTGTGACTAACAAGCTGTCTTGCTTCTCTTCTTGTAGCTGCAAGACCGAGTCTGAAGATAACGTTGTCAAGTCTTCTTTCAATAAGTGTAAGCAATACAGCACCTGTCTTACCCTCAGCTTTTTCAGCTTTTTCGTAGTAAGCTCTGAACTGCTTCTCCATGATGCCGTAGATAAATTTTACCTTCTGCTTCTCAGTGAGCTGCATGCTGTATTCGCTCTTTTTTCTTCTCATCTTACCGCCGGGATTTCTGTTGGAAGTCTTCTTGGAATAACCCATAACTGCGGGTGAAATGCCAAGAGCTCTGCAACGCTTAGCGATAGGCTGCATATTTTTAGCCATAGTAGAATTTTCCTCCTTTTAAAATACTATACACGTCTTCTCTTTGGAGGACGGCATCCGTTGTGCGGGATTGGAGTAACATCCTTAATCATTGTTACCTCAAGACCTGCAGTCTGCAATGCACGGATTGCAGCTTCACGACCCTGACCGGGACCCTTTACATATACTTCAACATACTTCATGCCGTGTTCCATTGCTGCCTTTGCAGCTGTTTCGGCTGCTGACTGAGCGGCAAACGGAGTTGACTTCTTTGAACCTCTGAAACCGAGCTCGCCTGCGCTTGCCCAAGAAACAGCGTTGCCCTGTGTATCGGAAATAGTAACAATTGTGTTGTTAAATGTAGACTGGATATGCGCTGCGCCTTTTTCAATGTGCTTGCGTTCACGGCGACGGCGGATAACCTTCTTACCACCCTTTGGTGCTGCCATAGTCCTTTGCCCTCCTTACTTCTTCTTATTAGCCATGGTTTTACGGGGACCCTTACGAGTACGAGCGTTAGTCTTTGAACGCTGACCTCTTACAGGAAGTCCTTTTCTGTGGCGAACGCCACGGTAACAACCAATATCAATAAGTCTTTTAATATCATAAGCGATGTCACGGCGAAGGTCACCTTCAACGCGGCAGTGATGCTCGATGTATTCTCTGAGCTTTGCAATATCTTCTTCTGTCAAATCTCTGACACGAGTGTCCGGATTAACACCTGTTGCAGCAATAATGTCGTCTGCAGTCTTACGGCCGATACCGTAGATATAGGTCAAACCAATCTCAACTCTTTTATCTCTCGGTAAGTCAACACCTGCTATACGAGCCATATAGTTGCACCTCCATATAAATTCTAAAATATAGTTTTGTTTTCGTTAGGTAAATTAACCCTGGCGCTGCTTATGCTTGGGGTTTTCGCAAATAACTAAAATCTTACCTTTTCTTTTGATTACTTTGCACTTGTCGCACATTTTCTTTACTGAAGGTCTGACTTTCATGTATAATCATTCCTTTCTAAAAAGTCGTGTTTTTACCCGAATTATTTAGTTCTCCAGGTAATTCTGCCTCTTGTCAGGTCATAGGGGGACATTTCCACCTTTACCTTATCACCCGGCAATATGCGAATGAAGTTCATTCTCAGTTTGCCTGAAATAACAGCTAATATCACGTGACCGTTCGGCAACTCTACCTTAAACTGTGCGTTCGGTAAAGCTTCCTTAACAATACCTTCAATTTCGATTACATCCTGTTTTGACATATTGTCAACCCTCGCTCTTTCTAAAATTGTTCAAAATTTTTCTTATCTGCGGATTGGTCTTGATTGAACCCTCTATCACGGTTCCTGTAGGAGAAATATGAATAAGCTTTTTCTTTTTAGGTTTCTCAACCTTTCTTCGCTTTCCGTCTGCAATGTAAGCAAAAACGGAATCGCAGTCGAGAACAACAAAAAAGGCGTTCTTTTCCCTTCCTGCCACAGCCTTTACGATACTGCCTTTTACTGTGTTCATAAAATCACCTTTAATCGCACAAAGTCATAATTTTAGGTCCGTCAGGAGTTATTGCAACAGTATGTTCAAAATGAGCTGAAAGCTTTCCGTCAGCAGTGACGGTAGTCCATTTGTCATCAAGAACACGCACATTGCACCTGCCCTGGTTCACCATGGGTTCAATGGCAATAGTCATACCCGGAATAAGCCGCACTCCTCTGTGAGCAGTGCCGTAATTGGGTACGCTTGGGTCTTCGTGCAGTTTCGCACCTACGCCGTGGCCGACAAAATCTCGTACCACCGAGTAACTGCGAGCTTCGACATACTTCTGAACAGCGTTGCCTATGTCACCGACACGGTTGAAGGCAAGAGCCTGTTTAATTCCCTCATACAGACTCTCTTTTGTGGCGTCAAGCAAAGCCTGTGCGTCTGCACTGATTTTGCCGCAGGGGAATGTAAAGGCGTTGTCGCCGTGAAATCCCCCGTAGAAAGCGCCAACATCCACGCTTACTATGTCGCCCTCTTTTAAAACGAGTTCTTTACTGGGTATGCCATGGATAACCACATTGTTAACGGAAATGCACGCACTCGCAGGAAAGCCGCCGTAACCGAGAAACGAGGGAACTGCTCCCTGTTTCTCGATGTATGAGCGGACAATGTTATCTATTTCATAAGTAGTAACGCCGGGCTTTACAGCCTCTCCCGCAACACGCAATGCCTCGGCAGAAATTCTGCAGGCATCTTTCATTTTTGAAAGTTCCCGTGCTGTCTTAACTACAACCATGAATTAAGCCTCAATACCTTCAAGGATAGCCTTTGTAGTAGCTTCTACATCATCCTGTCCTTTTACAGTAACAAGCTTACCCTGCTTCTCATAGTAAGAAACGAGGGGCTCGGTCTCTTTGTGATATGTTTCGAGACGAGCAAGCACGGTATCGGGGTGGTCGTCCTTGCGCTGAACAAGGGTGCCGCCGCAATCGTCACAAACACCTTCCTTTTTGGGCTTTAAAGTCACAATGTGGAAAGGTCTGCCACAATTTTCGCAAACACGGCGTCCGGACATACGGTTGATGATTTTTTCATCAGAAATGTCGATGTTGATGACATGCTGAATCTCAACACCCATATTATCCAGAGCCTCAGCCTGAGGAATAGTTCTTGGAAAACCGTCAAGAATGAAACCCTTCTTGCAGTCATCGGCAGAAAGTCTTTCCTTTACAATACCGATTACTACTTCGTCGGGAACAAGCTTGCCTTCATCCATAAAGGATTTAGCCTTCAAGCCCATCTCAGTGCCGTTTTTCAGCGCTTCACGGATCATGTTTCCGGTTGAAATTGTGGGAATACCAAAGTGTTCACAAAGTACAGCAGCCTGTGTGCCTTTACCTGCACCCGGAGCACCTAACATGATAATGTTCATCTATTATACTCCTTTTTTCTCAATTAGTCAAGAAAACCTTTGTAATGACGCATCATCATTTGTGACTCGAGCTGTTTAACAGTTTCAAGAGCAACACCAACTACGATGATGATTGATGTACCGCCGATTGACATCTGTCCCATTCCGGAAGCAGCGCCGTAGATAAGCGGAATCATAGCGATAACAGCAAGGAACATTGCACCGATTAATGTGATTCTAGACAAAATCTTTCTGATATAATCGGCTGTCGGAGCACCCGGACGAATACCGGGAACTGTGCCGTTGTTAGCTTTAAGATTGTTAGCCATTTCAACAGGGTTGTACTGAATTGATGTATAGAAATAAGCGAACATTATGATGAACAAGAAATAAAGTACCATGTACAGCCAGCCTGTGGTGCTGAATGCTGCAAAGAATGCACCCCAGAAACCTTCTCCTGCAGGAATCTTGAGGAAGAGGTTGATTGTACTTGGAATTGAAAGAATTGAGCTTGCAAAGATGATTGGAAGAACGCCGCCGAGAGCAACCTTGATAGGAAGGTGGCTTGACTGACCGCCGTACATCTTTCTGCCCACAACACGCTTTGCATACTGAATCGGGATTCTTCTTTCGCTGTCCTGCATGAATGTGATAATCCATACGACAGCAACAAAGAGAACTACCCAGAGAGGTACGAGGAAGAAGAACTGTGTGCTGCCGTTAACAGCAAGGTTCCAGTACTGACCGAGTGTGTTGATAATCTGTGGGAACTGAGCAACGATACCTGCAAAAAGGAGAATGGAAATACCGTTTCCGATGCCGTGGCTGTTGATCTGTTCACCAAGCCACATCATAACCGCCGTACCTGCGGTAAAAACAAGGATGATTACGATAGCAGAGAACCAAAGTTCAAAACCGCTGTTGTAAAGTGTTACCTTGCTGTTGAGAAGGTAGAAGTAATATGCAGTACCCTGAATAATACCGAGACCGACTGTTACATAACGAGTGATAGCACTGATTTTGCGTCTGCCGGCTTCGCCTTCTCTTGCCAATCTCTCCAGAGGAGGAATAGCAACGCAGAGGAGCTGGATGATGATTGAGCTGTTGATATAAGGGGTGATACCCATTGCAAACAATGTTGCGTTTGAGAATGCACCGCCTGAGAGTGTATTCATATAAGAGAGCATTGTGTTTGACCAGTCATCCGGATTCATAACACTTCTGAGAGCCGCAGTATCCAGGAACGGAACCTGAATAACCGAGCCGATTCTGAATACAACAATGATTAAGAGAGTAAATAAAATTTTCTTTCTTAAATCGGGGAGTGACCAAGCATTTTTGATGGTTTTAAACACTTAGATCACCTCTGCCTTTCCGCCCGCAGCCTCAATTGCAGCTTTAGCTGATTCGGAAAAAGCAGAAACCTTTACTGTAAGTTTTTTGTCAAGCTTACCGTTGCCAAGAATTTTAACAGCATCAAAGCCGTTCTTAACAACGCCCGCATTAACAAGAGCCTCAATATCTACTGTCGCACCGTCTTCAAACTTTCTGTTCAAAGTGCTGAGGTTTACTGCTGCTACAGCTTTTGCAAAAATGTTGTTGAAACCTCTTTTAGGGATACGACGCTGTAAAGGCATCTGACCGCCCTCAAATCCGGGACGGATGCTGCCGCCTGAACGAGCCTTCTGGCCCTTATGACCTTTACCGGAAGTTTTGCCCCAGCCCGAGCCGTGACCTCTGCCGATTCTCTTTGAGTCCTTCTTAGAACCCTCAACAGGAGAAAGTTCATGTAACTTCATTAGTTCGCACCTCCTTGCTTATGCTTCACTAACCTCTACGAGGTGGATGATTTTTGCTACCTTACCCTTAGTCTGAGCGTTATCGGGCTGAGTTGTAACATCACCGATTTTCTTAAGACCAAGAGCGTGGGCGGTTGCAATCTGATCCTTCTTAGAGCCGATAAGACTCTTTACTAACTTAATTGTCATAGTTTACAACCTCCCTATTAAAGAATTTCTTTAACGGATTTACCGCGGATTGCAGCAACTTCTTCAGCATTTCTTAATGCGCCAAGACCTGCAAGAGTAGCTCTAACTACATTACAGGGATTGTTGGAACGAAGAGCCTTTGTTCTGATGTCCTTGATACCTACTGCTTCAACAACGGCACGAACAGGACCGCCGGCAATAACACCGGTACCGGGAGCTGCGGGCTTCATAAGAACTCTGCCTGCACCGAACTCACCGATTACTTCGTGAGGGATTGTTGTACCTCTGAGTGAAACCTTCATGAGGTTCTTCTTAGCATCCTCAATACCCTTGCGGATAGCGTCGGGTACTTCGCCTGCTTTACCGATACCGAAACCAACTGTTCCGTTACCGTCGCCTACAACTACGAGAGCTGCAAACTTGAAAATACGACCGCCTTTAACTGTTTTAGAAACACGGTTAATAGTAACTACTCTTTCTTTTAATTCGCCTGTTACTTCTACTGTTTTAGCCAAAGTTATTCCTCCAATCCTTAGAAATTGAGGCCGCCCTCACGGGCGCCTTCGGCCAATTCCTTAACACGGCCGTGATATATGTTACCGCCTCTGTCGAATACAACATCAACGATATTCTTTTCTTTTGCACGCTCTGCAACGAGCTTGCCAACAGCCTTAGCTGCCTCTTTGTTTCCGCCATTGCCTGTGATTTCCTTATCAAGGCTTGAAGCCTGAGCAAGTGTAACACCGGCTACATCGTCAATAATCTGAGCATAGATGTTGCTTGTGGAGCGGAATACGCAAAGACGAGGACAAGAAGCTGTACCGCTGATCTTGCTGCGGACTCTCTTATGGCGTTTTGCGCGTGCCTTTTTTGTATCTGGTCTGCTTACCATTAATTATTCACTCCTTAATTATTTGCCCTTACCGGCCTTGCCTTCCTTGCGGCGGATAACTTCATCAGCGTACTTAATACCCTTGCCCTTATATGGCTCCGGAGGACGCTTTTCTCTTACTTCGGCAGCAAACTGACCAACCTTTTGCTTATCAATGCCGGAGATGATGATTTTGTTAGGATCGGGAACTTCAATCTTGATGTCCTCTGTATCCTCAACGATAACCTGGTGTGAATAACCAAGGTTCATAACGCACTTGTTACCCTGCTTCTGAACACGGTAACCAACGCCGTTAACCTCAAGAGTCTTTGAATAACCCTCTGTAACACCGATAACCATATTATGGATAAGTGTTCTTGTAAGGCCGTGAAGTGAACGGTTTTCCTTTGCGTCGTTAGGACGTGTAACCTCGATTACATCGCCCTTGATTTCAACAGTCATAGCAGGATTAAACTTGAAATCAAGTGTACCCTTAGGACCTTTAACTGTGATAACGCCGTTGTCAACTGAAGCTGTAACGCCGGCGGGAATATTTATAGGTTTTCTTCCAATTCGAGACATTTATCGCACCTCCTCTTACCAAATGTAAGCGAGAACCTCGCCGCCGATGTGCTGCTTTCTTGCCTCACGATCTGTCATAACACCCTTTGAGGTTGAAATGATAGCGATACCAAGACCCTTCATTACCTTTGGCATATCTTCTGCATTACTGTAAATTCTGAGACCGGGCTTTGATACACGGCGGAGACCTGTGATAACAGGAGTCTTGCCGTCTGTATACTTGAGTGTTACCTTAATAACGCCCTGCTTGCCGTCTTCAATAACTGTGAAATTCTTTACATAACCTTCGTCAACAAGAATCTGACAAATTGACTTCTTGAGGTTTGAAGCGGGAATTTCAACAGAATCATGCTTTGCTGAATTTGCGTTACGGATTCTTGTAAGTAAATCAGCAATTGTATCTGTAATCTGCATTATGCTTTACCTCCCTTGCTTACCAGCTTGCTTTCTTTACACCCGGAATTTCGCCCTTGTAAGCGAGTTCACGGAAGCAAATACGACAAATGCCATACTTACGGAGGTAGGCGTGTGGTCTACCACAGATGTTACATCTTGTGTACTCTCTTGTAGAGAATTTCTGCTTTCTCTGCTGCTTTACTTTCATTGAAGTTTTAGCCACAACAATCCCTCCTTACTTTGAAAACGGTGCGCCCATAAGCTTTAAGAGCTCGCGAGCTTCTTCGTCTGTTGTTGCAGTGGTTACGAAACAAATGTCCATACCACGAACCTTGTCGATCTTGTCATAGTCAATCTCGGGGAAGATGAGCTGTTCTTTGAGGCCCATGTTGTAGTTACCACGACCGTCAAATGAATCAGGGTTGATACCTCTGAAGTCACGAACACGGGGAAGTGCTACATTGAAGAATCTGTCGAGGAATTCATACATTCTCTCGCCTCTTAATGTAACCTTACAGCCGATTGCCATACCTTCTCTGAGTTTGAAGTTAGCAACTGACTTTCTTGCCTTACAGATGAGAGGCTTCTGACCTGTAATAGCAGAAAGGTCTGTGCAGATAGCATCAATTACTTTTGAGTTATCTTTTGCTTCGCCTGCGCCTACATTGATAACGATTTTATCAAGCTTAGGAATCTGCATTGTGCTCTTGTAGGAGAACTTTGACATAAGAGCAGGTGCAACTTCTTTTGAATAATATTCTTTAAGTCTTGCCATATCTTATTTCCTCCTTAAAGTGCTTCGCCGCATTTAGCGCAAACTCTGCCCTTAGAGCCATCCTCATAGAACTTATGAGCAACTCTTGTAGGCTTTTTGCATCTTGGGCAAACGATCTGAACCTTAGATGCATACATAGCACCCTCAGCCTTAATGATACCGCCCTGCTCGCCCATCTTCTTGGGCTTAACATGCTTTGAAACCATGTTTACCTTTTCTACGATAACTTTGCCTTCTTTAGGGCTTACAGCCATAACCTGACCTGTCTTGCCCTTGTCCTTACCGCTTAATACGATAACGGTGTCGCCTGTTTTAACATGAACTTTACTCATTGTGACACCTCCAATTAAAGTACTTCGGGAGCGAGAGAAAGAATCTTCATATAATCCTTATCACGAAGCTCTCTTGCTACCGGTCCGAAGATACGAGTACCCTTCGGGTTCTTATCTTCCTTAATAATAACAGCTGCATTTTCATCGAAACGGATATAAGTACCGTCTTCTCTTCTGACGCCCTTTGCAGAACGAACAACTACAGCCTTTACAACGTCGCCTTTTTTAACAACACCGCCGGGTGCTGCCTTTTTAACCGAGGCTACGATTACATCGCCAATGTTGGCATATCTCCTTCTGGTACCGCCGAGTACACGAATGCACATAAGTTCCTTTGCGCCGGTGTTGTCGGCAACCTTGAGGATAGTTTGCTGCTGAATCACAGTGTAATTCCTCCTTTACTCAAAGCCGCTAAAATAAACTTATTTAGCTTTCTCAATAATCTCGACGAGTCTCCATCTTTTGTCTTTAGAAAGAGGACGGGTCTCCATAATCTTTACACGGTCGCCAATGCCACATTCGTTGTTTTCGTCGTGTGCCTTGAAACGAACTGTACGCTTAACAATTTTGTTGTAAAGCTTGTGCTTTACGCTGTCTTCAACTGCAACGACAATTGTCTTGTCCATCTTGTCGCTTACAACTTTTCCGACAACAGTTTTTCTCATATTTCTTTCACTCACTGTTAAGTCCTCCTCTCTTAAGCTTCAGCGCCGTTAAGTTCCATCTGACGAAGAACTGTTGAAATTCTTGCGATGTCCTTTTTAACAGCACCGATTCTGGATGAGTTTTCGAGCTGATTAACAGCAAGCTGGAAACGAAGATTGAATAATTCTTCTTTGAGTTCAGTGAGCTTTGTCTGAAGCTCTTCTACTGACATATCCCTGAGTTCTGATGCTTTCATTACTGCTCACCCTCCTCTTTCTTAACAAACTTGCACTTGATCGGAAGCTTATTTGCAGCAAGGCGAAGAGCCTCTCTTGCAGTAGCTTCATCTACGCCGCCGAGTTCAAACATAACTCTGCCGGGCTTTACTACGGCTACCCAGTACTCGGGTGAACCTTTACCTGAACCCATTCGTGTTTCAGCAGGCTTTGCTGTAACAGGCTTATCAGGGAAAATTTTGATCCATACTTTACCGAATCTTTTGCAGTAACGAGTCATAGCGACACGGGCAGCCTCAATCTGGTTTGAGGTGATCCATGCAGGCTCTGTAGCCTGAAGACCGAAATCGCCGTAAGTAACCTTGTTACCACGAAGAGCCTTACCTGTCATACGACCTCTGTGAACTCTTCTGTATTTTACTCTCTTAGGTAATAACATTACTTTCTGCCTCCTTCTCTGCGGGGCTTTCTTGACTTAACTTCGTTAAGAACCTCGCCCTTGTAAAGCCAAACCTTAACGCCTACTTTACCGTAGGTTGTGTTAGCTTCTGCAAAGCCGTAGTCGATGTCGGCACGAAGTGTCTGAAGCGGAATAGTACCTTCGTGGTACTGCTCTGAACGAGCAATTTCAGCACCGCCAAGACGGCCTGAACACATGATCTTAATACCCTTAGCGCCACGACGCATTGCGTTGCCGATTGACATCTTCATTGCACGGCGGAAAGAGATTCTCTTTTCAAGCTGCTGAGCGATGCTTTCTGCAACGAGCTGTGCATCAAGCTCAGGAGCCTTAACTTCTACGATATTGATTGCAACGGGCTTTGAGAGCATCTTTTCGCACTGTGCTCTGAGCTTTTCAATCTCAGAACCACCCTTACCGATTACAAGACCGGGCTTAGCGCAGTGAATGCTGATTTTAACCTTTTTGCCGTCACGCTCAATTTCAATCTTTGAGATACCGAAGTTGTAAAGCTGAGCCTTCAGAGTCTTACGGAGGTTATAGTCCTCAACGAGTGTAGCACCGAAGTCCTTCTTGTTTGCAAACCAACGGGAATCCCAATCTTTAATAACGCCGACACGGAGACCGTGCGGATTAACTTTCTGACCCATAATCTAACCTCCCCTTAGTCGTCTTCTCTTTCCTTGAGTACGAGGGAAATGTGAGAAGTTCTCTTGTTGATTCTGAACGCTCTGCCCTGTGCTCTCGGACGAATTCTTTTAAGGATGGGGCCTGCTGTTGCATTGCACTGAGCAATGTAAAGCTTGGATACATCCATGTCATGGTTGTTCTCAGCATTTGCCATAGCTGAATTGAGCAGCTTTAAAAGCGGCTCGCAAGCGGCCTTGGGAGTGTGCTTAAGAACAGCTTCCGCATACTTAACATCTTTGCCTCTTACGAGGTCAAGAACTACATTAACCTTGCGGGGTGAAATACGAACAAATTTTGCATTTGCCTTTGCTTCCATCTGCAATACTCTCCTTCCGCTTATTTGCTTGTCTTTGATCCTGCGTGACCTTTGAATGTTCTTGTCGGAGCAAACTCACCGAGCTTGTGACCAACCATATCTTCGGTTACATATACAGGAACATGTTTTCTGCCGTCATGAACGGCAAATGTGTGACCAACGAATTCAGGGAAAATTGTTGAACTTCTTGACCAAGTCTTGAGAATTCTCTTTTCGCCTGCTTCGTTCATTTCGATAACCCTTTTGAGCAGTACAGGCTGAACATAAGGGCCCTTTTTAGTACTTCTACTCATGTTTTAGCTCCTTTCCGCCTTACTTACCGTTTCTTCTTCTTACGATAAGCTTGTCGCTGCTCTTGTTGTTCTTACGAGTCTTGTAGCCGAGTGCGGGCTTACCCCATGGGGTTACAGGGCCCGGACGACCAACAGGTGACTTACCCTCACCACCGCCGTGCGGATGGTCGTTAGGGTTCATTACAGAACCACGAACAGTAGGACGCCAACCCATGTTTCTCTTACGACCTGCTTTACCGATCTTAACATTTTCGTGATCGGTGTTACCTACCTGACCGATTGTAGCCATGCAGTTTTCAGGAACGTTTCTGAGCTCGCCTGAAGGAAGTCTTAAAAGTGCAAGACCGTTTTCCTTAGCCATGAGCTGAGCCATGTTGCCGGCTGAACGAGCGAGCTGAGCGCCTCTGCCGGGATAAAGCTCTACATTGTGGATAAATGTACCAACAGGGATTGCTGTAAGCGGAAGTGCGTTACCGGGCTTAATATCAGCGTTTGCACCTGCTGTTACCTTGTCGCCTACCTTAAGTCCTTCCGGAGCAATAATGTAAGCTTTCTCGCCGTCTGTGTACTCTACAAGAGCGATGAATGCAGAACGGTTTGGATCGTACTCTAATGTTTTAACTGTACCTTCAACATCAAATTTCTGACGCTTGAAGTCAATAATACGGTACTTTTTGCGGTTGCCGCCGCCTCTGTGACGAACGGTGATTCTGCCGTAGCTGTTACGACCTGCCTTTTTATTTAAAGGAGCAAGCAAGCTTTTTTCCGGCTCAACCTTTGAAAGACCCGAATAATCTGTAACCGACATATTTCTTCTTGAGTTAATGGTCGGCTTATATACTTTAATGGCCATTTGGTTTCACTCTCCTCATGATGGCTTTGCGGGAATATGGCATTTCCCATACATTCTGCCTGAATAATGTTTTTCAGACTCAATACTGAACCTGAGTCAGTATTACATCATGCCTTCAAAAAATTCGATAGGCTTGCTGTCTTCGGTAAGTTTTACGATTGCTTTCTTCCAGCTCTTTGAGTAGCCGCCGTTGTTTCTGCCCTGACGACGGAATTTGCCTCTCATGCTTACTGTGTTTACCTTTGCAACCTTAACGCCGAAAACTTCTTCACAAGCTTTTGCAATTTCAATCTTGTTTGCTGACTTAGCAACTTCAAAGGTATAAATTTTGTTAACTGCGCCGAGCATACTCTTTTCGGTAATAACAGGGCGGATTACAATATCATGAGCTATCATGCATATACCTCCTCAATCTTGCTTACCGCATCCTTAACGATGATAAGCTTGTCAGCATTCAAAATGTCATATACATTAAGAGTGTTTACCTGAGCTGTTTTAACACCGGGGATGTTGTTAGCTGATTTAATAACCTTGCTGTCAACCTCAGGAAGAACAATGAGAGCCTTCTTTTCAGCTCCGATTGCGCTGAGCATTGCAACAATCTTCTTTGTCTTGTACTCGTCCATGCTGATTGAATCAACAACGATGAGCTCGTTCTCCATAACCTTTGAAGAGAAAGCTGACTTCATAGCAAGTCTTCTTACCTTCTTGTTTACGGAAAATCTGTAATCTCTTGGCTTCGGAGCGAATACAACGCCACCGTGTGTCCACTGCGGAGCTCTTGTTGAACCCTGTCTTGCACGGCCTGTACCCTTCTGTCTCCACGGCTTTTTACCGCCGCCTGAAACCTCTGATCTTGTAAGAGCGGACTGTGTGCCCTGACGCTGTGCTGCGAGGTAGTTAACTACCATCTGATGCATAACAGCTGCATTTGGTTCGATACCGAATACGGACTCGGCAAGCTCGATTGTACCGACATTCTTGCCTTCCATATCTACTACTGCTAAATTTGGCATTTATAATCCCCCTTCCTTAAGCCTTTACGGAATCTTTGATTACAACGATTCCCTTGTTAGGACCCGGAATAGCACCCTTAACAGCGATGAGGTTGTTTTCTGCGTCAACCTTAACAACTGTGAGGTTCTGAACCGTTACCTGTTCTGCGCCGAGGTGACCTGCCATTCTCTTACCCTTCCAAACTCTTGAAGGTGATGAGCAGGCACCGATTGAACCGCCGTGGCGTACGCAAGGACCTGTACCGTGTGATTCCTTAAGACGGTGGAAGTTCCATCTCTTAATAACACCTGCTGTACCCTTACCTTTGCTCTTGCCTGTTACGTCAATCTTGTCGCCGGGGGTGAATACGTCTGCTTTAACGAGATCACCGATGCTGTAAGCGTCTGTGTCTGTAAAGCGGAACTCTTTGAGAGTTTTCTTTGGTGCTACACCGGCCTTATCAAAGAAGCCCTTCATTGGCTTGTTTACCTTGTGAGGTTTAACATCGCCGTAGCCGAGCTGTACCGAAGCGTAGCCGTCGTTTTCAACTGTTTTCTTGGCTGTTACCACGCAAGGGCCTACCTCAACAACAGTTACGGGAATCATGATTCCCTTTTCATCGAAAATCTGTGTCATACCGATTTTCTTACCGATGATTGCTTTCTGCATAAATTGTATCCTCCTTATAGGTTATTGGTTGGTTTCCCAACATGACCCTGTCTGCTTGTAGGTTGGTATCCGATTATAACTTAATCTCGATATCAACGCCGGCAGGGAGCTCTAAGCTCATAAGAGCCTCGACTGTCTTGTTTGACGGTCTTAAGATGTCGATAAGACGCTTGTGAGTTCTGATTTCAAACTGCTCACGGCTGTCCTTGTACTTATGAACAGCACGGAGAATTGTTACAACCTGCTTCTCAGTCGGGAGCGGAACGGGACCTGAAACTCTTGCGCCTGTGCGCTTAGCTGTTGCCACGATTCTCTCTGCAGACTGATCAACGAGCTGATGATCATAACCCTTTAATCTTATTCTAATCTTTTCCTTGACTGCCATTATCGTCGCCTCCTTAAAAATGTTAGTTGGCGGGCGTTGCTTTTCAAAACTTTTTGAAACTCTGCCGGGTGTTTCCTCACCCCGCATTAAAAAACCCGTTTAACTATTCAGTTAACCGGGAAGTTCTGAAAGCGTTTGAGCGCAGTTATGGCAAAGCAACCCCATTGCCACTCAATCGCTCTGTGTTTCAATTTAATCGCCCGGTTTAAAATCGGACATACTCCACGGAAAAACCGGCTTAATGCCGCAACCTCCCGCTTCATCGCATATCTTGTGCAGTCACACAAGCATTATTATAAACGAAATACCGCATTATTTCAACCTTTTCGGCAAAATAAGCGGTATAGAAGTTTTTAAAATATTTTTAATTAATTTTGTTTAATTTGTACATACTCCCGTTTGTCGATTTTATGTTATAATTAGGCAGACGAAAATGTCTTTTCTATACTATTGTATATAAGGGATTCCATTTTGTCAATTGTGCAGTTTTATGAAAAGGAATGACAGACAATGAAACATTTGTATTTTGGCGACGGTAAGGGCAAAACCACAGCCGCTGTAGGAATTGCCGTCAGGGCGGCAGGCAGTAACCTCAAGGTGCTGTTTGTGCAATTTTTAAAAACGGAATTTTCGGGTGAACGCCATGTTCTCAGTCACACCGAGAATGTGACTCTCACGCTCTGCCCCGCCGACCTCAAGTTCACATTTCAGATGAACGAAAAGGAAAAGGCTCAGGCAGCAAAAATTTTCAAGGGTATTTTTGACCACAGTGTCACACTTGCCCTGACCGAAAAGTACGACATGGTTGTATTTGACGAGATTATTGACGCAATCAATGCTGAAATGCTCACCGAATCCGAGGTTGTTGAGTTCATCACCAACGCTCCATCAAGCATGGAAATCATTATGACAGGTCATAACCCGTCACAAAAAATGATTGACCTTTGCGATTATGTGACCGAGTTCAAAAAAATCAAGCACCCCTATGACCGAGGCATCACCGGCAGAATCGGTGTTGAATTTTAATTTTAAGCTTGTGTAGATAGTTTAATTTACAAAAGCATAAAACGCTCGAGCGTAGCGCTTATAAAATCGTATCCGACACCACCCGATTTATGGGTGGTTATTTTTTTGCATTGTTTTATGGATAATGTGGGATATAACTGATTAAAGAATTACAAAAAAACGGCTGTCACTTGACGAAAGTCAATTCATCAGCAACAGCCGTTTTTAATTCAATTGAATATTAAAGAACTTACTTGAGCCATACGATATCCGTATCGGTTGCAAGGTTGTCAATTCCGTAAAGCACAACAACCTGTTCGGGGTTGTAGGCTGTCACAAGGTCTGACACGCTTTCCTTATAATAACGCAGGTCAACCAGAACCACCTTGCTGTAATTTTCTGCAAGGAACGGTGCAAGGCTGTGCGAAAAGCTGTCCTTGATGAGAAGAATTGTGCCGTTCTTTGCATTGGTGTTTGTAATCTCCGTGAGAGCGTGATTGCCGTCAATAAACACGGGGTACTTGTCGTCCTCTTTGAGATGGTCGGTAAAGTACATTGAACCCGAAGTTTTAATATTTGCGCCCTCGGTAATTTTTACGGAGATATTCCTGTCGGAATTTTTAGGGTTATTCCAAATTTCGATATTATCGGGCGGAGTGAGCCAAAAACCGCTTGAAGAATATGTTGTGCCGTAAAAGTCGGGGTAGCTGTCTTTTTTCAGGGTTGAATCATCAATCGGAGTAATGCCGAGTACCTTGCAAAGCTCTTGGTAGCCCGTGTAAGCACCCTTTGTTGTCCAATGGTGGTCGGTTTTGTAGTAAAGCTGACTGCCGTTTTTGTATTCGCTCTTAAAGCGTTCACGCAAATCGACAAATCCGATTTTATCCTTTGAAAGCGTTGAAGAAATCTTTCTTATATCCTCATCATCATTGTATTTATCGTGGAATGTCGGAAGCACATCATTAACAATATATCCTGTTGACGGAACGAGCATAACCGTTGTTGGAGTGTCGATTGATTTTGCAAAATCCGCAACCGCACCGATATTCTTATCGAGGTTGTTTTCAGTCGAAACAGGCTTGTTGATAAGGTAGCCGTTTTTGCAGTTATACACACCGCTTGCACCGTTGTTACCCTCCGCAAGGGCGGTGTATGCGTTAAGACCTACCCATGTGTTTCTCTGCGGAAACCTGTCGGCAAAGAATGTTTCAAACTCACTGCCGAAATCACCCGAAAGCAATTTTTCGGCTGTAACCTCCGGAAACTTCTGCAAGTATCTTTTTTCGGAAGAGCTGTAGTCGGGTTTCGGAGAAAAGATAAACCACAAAGCCATTCCGTATATGAAAATCAGAAATACAACCGCAGGAATGTATTTTACGATTTTATTTCTGTTATCAGCAAAACGCATATATATTCACCTGACTTTTTCTAATTGTTCACAGCCGTTTTAAAATCTGAAATAAAGGAACGGGTTGTAGCTCTGATTAACAAGGCTTGCCGTGCTGACAGCAAGAACACCCATACAGTAGAGTGTTTCGGGAATCCACATAAAGCGTGTGTGTTCAAAGCGTGTGTAAAGCATTGTTGCAAGCGGAGTTGACGCAACAGCCGCAATAATAAGCATTGGCAGGTTGCTCATAATAAGATTGAACGCCTGATCACCGCAAATTCCGTTGCCGAAATTGAAAAGGTCAACCATAAACTCACCGAGCTGTCCGACATCCGTGAAGTAGAAAAGTCCCCAACCGATAATTATGATAAACAGAGTGTAAATGTGCTGAACAAATGACGGCAGTCTGTCGAGAAATTTTTTGAGTACGAATTTTTCAAGAATAAGAAGAAGTCCGTAGTAAAGTCCCCAAAGTACAAAGTTGTATGCCGCACCGTGCCAAAGTCCTGTAAGTCCCCACACGATGAGAAGGTTGAGAATCTGCCTTTTAACGCCTTTTCTGTTACCACCGAGAGGGATATAAACATATTCTTTGAACCATGTCGAAAGGGAAATATGCCATCTTCTCCAAAAGTCTGTAATCGACTTTGCGATGTAGGGATAGTTAAAGTTTTTAAGAAACTCGAATCCCATCATATTGCCAAGACCGCAAGCCATATCGGAGTAACCCGAGAAATCAAAGTAAATCTGGAATGTATAGGCTATCATACCCACCCATGTTCCGACAACACCGTTTTCATCGGTTGTTGCAAAAATGTTTGTTGTGAGCGTTCCCATGGTGTTTGCGATAATTACCTTTTTTGCAAGACCGACCATAAAGAGCTTCACGCCCCTTGTGAACATTTCAAGCGTTTCACGGCGGTTTACAAGCTGTTCGGCAACATCACGGTAACGGACAATCGGACCTGCAATAAGCTGCGGAAAGAGTGCAACATAAGTACCGAAGTTGATGAAGTTCTTCGACACGGGCGCATCGTCACGGTAAACATCAATAACATAGCTCATTGTCTGGAATGTGTAGAAGCTGATGCCGATCGGCAGGCTGATTTGAAGCTCCGGAATATTAAGAAACGGCAGCATATTGAGCGTTTCGGTTATCATTCCCGTATATTTAAACACCGCAAGAATACCTATATCAAGCACACAGGTAAGAATCAGAAACAGCTTTTTCTTTTTGGCGTCGGCTCTGTATTTGTCAACAAGCCAACCGCCTATGTAGTTGAAGAAGATGTTGAACACCATAAGCAGAACAAGCTTAGGTTCGCCCCAGCCGTAGAATATAAGGTTTACGATAAAAAGGAAAATATTGCGTCCCTGCCTTGGCACAAGATAATAGGCAAGCAAGGTAATCGGCAGATACGCAAACATAAATACAAGGCTCGAAAATACCACTCGTTTTATCCTCCTGCAAATTTAAATTCATAAATTTTTTCAAATACCATCCTACATATTTTAACTTAATGCTCTTTTTCAGTCAACATACAAATTATATGATTTTTTGCCCGTAAAGAATAAAAGTAATGTTTATGATTTTATAGGATAATAAATCACATTTGTGCGGTAAAACATTCAGATATGTAAAATCATTATTTGACATTATACACAAAAACGGACTGTCAGATGACAGCCCGTAGATTGCAAATAATCAAATTATTTGGTTGCTTTGTATGTCTTTGAAAAAATGTTTGTACCGTCTTTAGTATTGATTTTTACAACAACTGACGGATCGTCAATGCCGACTGATTCTTTAATACTGTTTGCAATGCCTTCATATGTTGATGACAATGATTCAAAAGCTGATTCAAGGCTTGACTTTACAGTATCAAGTGAGTCCTCAGGGAGTTCAGTCTTGTAAGTAAGGTCATAAACTAAGCTCTTGCCTTCAGCCCTAACATCAACATCCATCATTGATTCATATGTCGACTTCATTGAGTCAAGTTCTTTCTGGCATTCGTCTGATGCAACATAGTTAGCGAGCTTCTGCTCGGGTGAATCACCGCAACCTGCAAAGCATAAGATTGATGTTACTGCGATAAGTGCTGCGGCAAGTGTAAGTGCAATTTTTTTCATTGTTTTACTCTCCTTAAAAACATAGTGGCTAAATTATACTATAATAGCATTATATTGTCAATAGTTTATACAATATTCAATTTTTGAGCTAATTTAATTTTATCTTGCTCTTATTTTTTGTCAATCATTGCCAACGGTAAACTTGTATTTTCTTGTAAATTCCTTTGTTTCGTTATTACGCACAACTTCGCTTTGATTTTGCTCAACAACGCTTGTTATAGCGCCCACATCAATCCATATTTCGTTATTGCTTTCTTTTTGGCTCTCATCAAACACAAGCTCAAGTCCGAGATGCAAATGACTTTCGGTTATTCCGTTTGTATTTTCGGTATCGCTGTAACCCGTTCTTCCCACATAACCGATTACATCGCCTGCATAAACCTTGTCACCCTCTTTTAAGTTTTCTGCAAACGGACGGTTCTGCCTTAGGTGGGCATAGTACCAATAGCGTTTTTTGTCGGCAGAACGGATTCCGATTCGCCAACCGCCGTACCTGTTCCAGCCCATAATTTCAACCGTTCCCGACTCAACCGCCACAACAGGTGTGCCGACAGCCGCCATAAGATCATGACCGAGGTGCGGTCTTGTGTAGCCGTAGGTTCTGACAGCACCGAAATCATCATAGCAGGAATACGGAAAAGATTTGGCAATCGGTGAAAGCCAGCACAAACCGTAGTCTTTTTCAGTGCCTTTTGAAGTTTCTTTTTCGTAATCGCCGACAATTCCCGAAAGCGCCGCACCGTATGCCTGAGAGTAATAGTTGAAATATTTCATATCCTTTGTCAGGTTTTCAACGGTTTCGCCGTTTTTGATTTTGTCGGCAAAATCTGTCATATCGCCATATTTGTACTTTGTAAAATCACCGCCGTATTTCGCACCGAGATACGCAAGCATTGTTATGCAGTCGGTGTGCCTGTCGTCATCGTGAGTTTGTATGTCGAGGTCAACGGCATTTTGCAAAGCGTCTTTCGTAACATTAAATTCAACATATTTTATGTAGTTTTTTTGCGTGTCCTTTCCGCCCGTAAACACGACAGCCGACAATGCCGCAAGCATTACGCAAAAAAACACACAGAGCAGTTTTTTCATATCAATCACCGATAATGTATATGAAAAACGGCATACAGTTATTCATTGCGGCTTTGCCGTAAAATGAAAGAAACAGCGGTGTAACTCGCTGTTTCTTCCATATTTTAATTAAAGAGAGAGGAAAAATATATCAAATGAAAATCTTGTAAGCTGTTTAACATGGGTTATCACCACTTATTCTGTCACGCTCGGGCAAGACTTGTTATAAATCAAGCCATTCTGCCTTTACGAACTGTAAATAAGGGTTGTTTGTTAACCCTTTCTTATGTTGTGAGTTTATTCTATCATAAATCAGGAAATGAGTTATGATAGAATCACCCATCGAGAATTTTGCAGGGCAAAATTTGAGGGGAACATAAATTGACATAATAAGCACTTTGCAAAATTATAAGTCTAATCGTACTTGCCGTGCTTATTATATCACGGCAATCGTGACAGAATAATGACAAACAAGAGAATGTTTTGAAAATCTTTTAAAAAAATTATCTGATTACGCTTTATCTACTGTAAATGTCAATTTATTGTCGGCAATATTGATTTTACCGCCGATATTTGCAAAATAAGAGGTTAAAAATTGATATACTTCGTCCTTCTCTGCTTCATCAAACGAAAAATACTGTCCTCCGCAGGCATCGTGAAAATGTAGATACACTCCGAATTTTTCGTCAAGAATCCTCTTGAATTCAAGCACCTGTGAATATGAAAAATTCATAATAAGCTCTCCTTAAAGCAGGTTTTCTTTTTCAAAAGCCTGTCTTAAATCTTCGATGATATCTTCGGCATCCTCAATACCAACGCTGAAACGGAAAAATCCGTTGTGGAATTCTTCGGGATAAAGATACTGTCTTTCATCGTTTTCACCGAGAAATACGATAAGGCTTTCATCGTGACCGAGTGATACAGCCGATGTGATTACTTTAAGATGTGTAACAAAACGGTTGTAGGTATCGTGGTCGGCTTTAAGTCCAAACGAAAGCACTCCGCCGAACCCGTTTTTCATCTGCTTAACTGCAACATCGTGATTCGGGTGATCCTCAAGTCCCGGATATGCAACAAAGCTTACACCTTTAACCATTTTCAGATAACGGGCAACCTTGATGGCATTTTCGTTGTGCTGTTTCATACGCAACGGAAGTGTTACCGAGCCTCTCATAATCAGCCATGCATTGAACGGGCTGATTGTTGCGCCGAGGTTAATCTGCGACTGCGCACGGATAATGTCGAGGTATTCTTGTTTGCCGATGATTGCACCTCCCATTGCATCACCGTGACCGTTGATGTACTTTGTAAGGCTTTCAACGGTAAAGTCTGCACCGAGTTCAATCGGTCTTTGGTTGAACGGAGAAGCAAATGTGTTGTCAACCGACAAAAGTGCGCCGTTTGCATGGGCAAGCTCTGCAATCTTTTCAATGTCGGAAATTGAAAGAGTAGGATTGCCCGGTGTTTCAATGTGAATGAGCTTTGTGTTCGGACGGATTGCCGCCTTAACTTTTTCAATGTCGGTTGTGTCAACAATTGTTGTTTCAACACCGAATTTGTCTTTGAGAAGTTCATTCAGAAGTCTGTAAACCGCAATATATGTTACGCTTGAAAATACAACATGGTCACCGCTTTTGAGCAAGGCAAAGAAAAGTCCCGACAGAGCCGCAACACCGCTTGCAAGAACAACGCAATCCTCTCCGCCCTCAAGGGACGCAAGCTTTTCCTGAAGATACTGCTGATTTGAACCGCCGTTGCGTGTGTAGAGGTTTTTGCCTGCACTGCTCCAGTTGAGGTCGCTCGGATCATATGGGAGTTCATAGCTGTTTGCCATTGTGATAGGTCTTTTGATTGCTCCTGTTTCGCTGTCAACATCATTGCCCGTGTGAACAGCCCTTGTCTGAAATCCGAATTCATCGCCAAAATTTCTTTTTGCCATAACTGTACTTCCTTTCTTAGCATGATTTTTATGTGCTTGATTATGTATGCGTTTTATTTCTACTATTCCTATGTATTTAGTATGTTTTAATTATAGCACCATTTTTTGCATTGTCAAGATTAATTTTATAAATGGCGAACACGGTTTGCGACCGCCGCCTGTGGCGGATAAAGGGAGCATAGCGCTGTCTGAAATATAGTCGCAAGGCTACCCCTACTGATTCCATATAAAACAAAAATTGCATCAGAACCTTATTCGGGCATCTGATGCAATCTTTTTATCTAACTATCTTCTCGAATTGACAACGGTGGCACACCGCCGACTGTAATTTTACATTTTAATTTTCAACTTTCAATTCGCAATGCTATTGCATTACCGAGTTTGCCATAATATATTTTCTGAGCGGTCCCTGCATAATGGATTCAATCTGCTCGGGTTCATCGGGCAGAAGAATAAGAATCTGATTTGCGGCTCTGACAACATATCCGTCATCGCCGTTTTCATTTTTCAGCTTTTTGCAGTCATTAACAGGGGTTTCACACAAAGCACGGGAAATTATGCTTTTTATTCCTTTTTCATCGTCAAATCCGAGTCCGCCGACAACGAAAACCGCATTCAGTTTTTTGAAAGCGTCTGTAAGTTCATTTCCGAGTTGTTCGGAATCGGTTGCAAAGCAGGTTTTGACGAGTTCAAGGTCAAGCTCGGAAAAGGATTTTTGCAAAGCTCTTTCGCAAAACGAGGTTTTGCGAGCAGCGAAAAATACAAGCCTGCAATTCATTTTCCGTCCTCCTACTGTGCGTTTGCGTATTCGGGTTTCAGCGTTGCCTTGAATTTTGGTGCAATGCTCAAATTAGCCGTTACCTTTGTATAGTCATAGGTGGTGTCCCAACCCTCAAAGGTGTAGGTATAATACTCATCACTCGGTTTTTTCGGTACGGTCTTAGGCACAACCGCCGACTTACCGTACTCAACCTTTTGCGTTGACAAGGCTGAACCGTCGTAGTTAAGGAAGGTTACATTGCAATAAACCTTTGCCTCTGTTTTAGGCTGTGGCTTTTGTGTTACAACCTGACCTTTTGTATCTGTTGCGGTTGTAGCCTCAGTTTTCTTGGTTACCTTTTGGTTCTTAAAGCTGTAATCTCCGTCATACCAGGTAATCTGACCTTTCTTGTATGCTGTATCAAAGTCTGTGACGGTAGGTCTTGTACCGCCGTAGGATGAGTAATAAACCTGCGGCCATACTGCATTCTTATTAAGCGATGCCTTTGAAACATCAACCTTTGTTGACTCGCCCGCTCTTACCTTTCTTGCAACAACAACCGTTCTGAAGTTTGTGAACTCATACGAACAGGTTGAAAGTGTTACAAGCTCATCGTCCTCGTTTACATCAACAGGACAATTAAAGAGTGAACGAACACGGACATTGTAAACATAGTTCATAAAATCCTTGTCATTTTCAAAGTCGCTTATCATGTAGTTGAAGAAATCGCCGTGTGCGGTAAGAGTGTTTGTCTTGAACACGGAGATAATCTTATAAGTACCCTTGCCCTTTGGAGTGTCAAAGCGGAAGGTCGGAACTTCTTTGTAGAAATCGAGATCCCCCGTTGTTCCGCCAAACTTCATAAGATCACCGAACATTGAACCGTCCTGAATGTGGTGAGAGTGAAGAACAAGGTTCTTGCCGTCTGTACCCTTTGTTGAACGGTAGTCAACAAATACGCTGCCGAAGCCGTCCCACTCATTCTTGTAGTTGTGGTTAAGGTAATACTGTTGCGGTGTGCTGTCTGCCTTATGCCAAAGAACGGGGTAGTCAATGTGGGTATCCTTCATCTGAATCCAGCCGACAATTTCATCGTTAATTTTCAGAAGTTTATCCCAATTGATTGTGTCATCCTTTTTCTTTTCGGGTGTTGTTTCACCGTCATCAACGCTGTGAGCAATTCGCTGAATTTCTCCGTTAAGCTCGGCATTTCTCAGGCTGAGGTAAATCATATTGTAGAACAACAGCGAAAGCGCCGTAAGAAACACGAGAAACGAAACAATTACAACGCATTTTCTTGTAACTTCCTTTGAACCGTCACCACGCATAGGAATGAAGTTGTTGACAAAGCCTGTCTTTGCCGGAACAAATTCCCTGTCGCTGAAACCGTTAGGATAGTCAATTGCAGAATTTTCAAAGTTTGACTTCGCTCTTATGCAGGCAAGACAAACCATATCTTCGGGATTTTCACCGGCAAGAGCCGACTTTGGAAGAACGGCAACCTGAATACCACGGTACATAAAGCAGTAGCCACGATAGCCGTTGCCCATATCTTTAAGACTGAAAATTCTTGACTTTTTACGGAACATTCTGTACTTGTCCTCGAGCTGTTCCATCTCTTCCTTGTCTGCCTTACGCTTTTTGGCATCGAGAAAATCAAGATTTCTCTTTCGCCAATAGTCCTTCGGCACAGGAGTATTCTCATACTTCTCGGATGCCGCAACAACCTCGGCAAACTTTTTGCGGAACGATGTGCTGTCCTTTGTTGTAAGAGCCTCTGCAATCACAACCTGATCAGGCGCTTTTTTGCTTTTCGCAAGCTCGTTAAGTGCAGAAATTATTTTAGAATATGAAGGTGAAACGCTTTTTACTTTGGTTACGGAAAAGCCGTTTTGTTCAAGCTTTTTTGCAATTTCACCGCTTGTTTGAGAAAGGTCAGCGGAATTTTTGCCCGTTAAGGAAAAAATCTCAACATCCATATCAATTCCCCTTTCAATCGTTTGATTATTCATCATCAGCCGAAATTCTTGTAACTTTTAGGTTCTGAAGAGCCTCCTCAACAAGAGGTCCGAAGTTCGGCTTTTCCTGAGCCTCTTTTACATATTTGAGAACAGGTCTTGTACGGGGATGCTTTGGTGTGAACACGGTACAGCAGTCCTCATACGGCTCAATTGATATATCATAGGTATCAATCTTGTAGGCAATGTCAATAATCTCCTGCTTATCCATACCTATGAGCGGTCTGAACACGAGCATATCGGTCGCCTCATCTGTACACGAAAGCGCACCGATTGTCTGGCTTGCAACCTGACCGAGGCTTTCGCCTGTGATGAGTGCCTGACATTCGTACTTTTCGGCAATCTTTTCTGAAATCTGCATCATCAGGCGTCGCATAATGATTGTGAAAAGTTCCTCGGGACATTCATCCTTGATTTTCTCCTGCAGCTTTGTAAACGGCACGGTGTACATAACCATATCGCCTGCATATCTGCTGACTCTGCGGAGAAGTCTGACAACCTTGTCTTCGGCTCTGGGGCTTGTGTAAGGCGGACTTGCAAAGTGAATTGCAGTAAGTCTGATACCTCTTTTTGCCATCATATAAGCGGCAACGGGAGAGTCAAGACCTCCGCTGATGAGAATTGCGGCTCTGCCGCCTGTGCCGACCGGAATACCGCCTGCTCCTCTTACCGGCTCACCGTGAACATAAGCGCCAAAGTCACGGATTTCAACATTTACAACAAGGTCGGGGTTGTGAACATCAACCTTGAGGTGCGGAAACTTTGAAAGGATTTCACTGCCGACCTCTCTGCAAATTTCGGGAGATTTAAGCGGAAACTTCTTGTCGCTTCTCTTTGCCTCAACCTTGAAGGTTTTTATATTTTTAAGCTGATTTTCAAGATATTTCGGAGCGGTTTCAAGAACGGATTCGATTGTTTTTTCACAAACGGCTGCTCTTGAAAAAGCGATAATTCCGAACACCCTTGAAACGATTTCGCAAGCCTTTTCAAGATCTGCGTCATCATCAAGCGGTTTTACATAAATTGTGGACTGTGCGGATGTAATCTCAAAATGGCCTGCACTCTTTAATGCGTGTTTGAGGTTCTTTTTGAGGACATCTTCAAATGAACGGCGGTTAAGTCCCTTGAGAACAATTTCGCCGTCTTTCAAAAGTAAAATTTCCTTCATAAAATGTATTCCTTTGTTTTAATATGTATTCATACGATTTTATTTGTGAGCAAGGGTTTTCAGTCCCTTTTCAATACCATAACAAAGTGCGTCGATATCTGCCTCTGTGTTAAATTTTGAAAAGCTGATTCTCAGTGCACTGTCGGCTCGGTCACGACCGATATTCATTGACTCAAGCACATAACTCGGTTTGCCCTTTGCACAGGCACTTCCCGAGGACACATAGACCTCAAGATTTTCAAGAAAATGGAGCATGGTTTCGCTCCTGACCTTTCCTGCCGAGATATTCAGCACATACGGAAGTGCGTTTTCGGGGGAGTTGAGGCTCACACCGTCAATTTTTAATAGCTTATCCTTTGCGTAGCTGTTAAGCTTTGAAACATAATCGTAATTTTTATCTATGTTAAATTCACCGCAGGCAACACCCATTGCGGCAATCAGCGGAATCGCCTCTGTACCGGGGCGGAGTTTTTTCTCCTGTTCACCGCCGTAGTGAAGCGGAACAAGCCGTACACCCTTTTTCACAAAGATTGCACCCACACCCTTCGGGGCATGGATTTTATGACCGCTCACGCTGATTAAATCCGCATGAAGCCTTGACGCAGAAAGCGAGATTTTACCGAAAGCCTGAACGGCGTCCGTGTGGCAGATTACATCGCTGTTCTTCGCCTTTACGGCAGAAAAAATATCCGTAACATTCATCATTGCGCCCGTTTCATTATTGACGCACATTACAGACACAAGAATTGTGTTTTCGTCAACCTTTTCAAGCACATCTTCCTTGTGAATTGTGCCGTCCTCACGGGGCATAATGTAGACAACATCAAAGCCGTTATCCTCAAGTTTTTTTGCGGATTCCATAATACTGCTGTGTTCAACGGCAGACACAACAATCCGCTTTCCTCTGCGTTTTTTAGCCTCGGCAACACCGAAAATTGCAAGGTTATTCGCCTCTGTACCGCCGCTTGTAAAATAGATTTCGTCGGCAGTTGCACCAAGCTTTCTTGCAACCTCTTTTCGAGCCTTTACAAGCTCCTGCTCTGCATACATTCCACGCAAATGGAGCGACGAAGGATTGCCGTAATTTTCGGTCATTATCTCAAACGCTTTTTCTGCCGCCTTTTGCGACACCTTCGTAGTTGCGCTGTTATCGAGATAATGCTCCATTACTTTACCCTCATTTCGTTTTACATAGCTGTACATATTAATAAGTATACTACAACAGTCAAAAAAAATAAAGTGATAATTCAAACATAATTGAAATTTATACGGCAAAAATATATGTAAATTAATTAACGGTGCAAAGGTGGCATTTTATGATTTCAAAAAAAGAATATAGCACGATTGTGAAAAATAATTCACCGAAAAGTAAATGTTTTGTGAACGGGACTAAGGCATTTTTCATCGGCGGTTTCATCTGCCTTATCGGTCAGGTTCTGACGGACTGTTATTCAATGCTTGATCTCAGCAAGGATGATGCAAAAACGCTGACTTCGGTAACGCTGATTTTCATAGGAATTTTGCTGACAGCAATCGGTGTTTACGATAAAATCGCCAAGCATGGCGGTGCGGGTACGCTTGTGCCGATTACAGGTTTTGCAAATGCGGTTTCGTCACCTGCAATTGAATTCAAATCCGAGGGATATGTTGCAGGACTCGGCGCAAAGCTGTTCATCATTGCAGGACCTGTCATAGTTTACGGTGTTACCGCATCTGTTGTTTTCGGTGCTGTTTTATGGGTACTGCATATGTTCGGGATTACCTTATTCTGACTTTTCAATAATTTAGACTGCAAAAAGAGGTGTCGCAAACGCTGACACCTCTTTGTCTGTTATGTTGTTATCTTTTCTTGTACAAAACAAGCTCCGGATTTTTAAGATTTTCCTCATAAGTTGAAATCAGGATGAAATCGGTATTTACAACAATGCCGAAATATCTGTCACCGCCGAACTCACATTCAAGCTGATTGCCGAGATATGTTGCGTTGTCATCCAAAAACTTAACCGTGCTGCCGTTCGGAAGTCTGTATCCCAAATTAACAAATTTTCCGACAAGCGCATTCAGCTTTGTAAGCTTTGGCATACCGTCAACATTTAAGGCATTTATCTCATCAATCAGAACATTTTTAAATTCCTCAAAAGCCTTGTTTCCGCCGAGTTCCTTATATCTTTTCCAATAGTCGAGCTTCGGGAGTGTTCTCAACAGATACTCACGCACCTCTTTTTCGGAATGTTCCTCGTTTGCCATATTTTTGACGCAGACATCAATCAAATCGTCCATATCGCTGTACATATAATTTCCGTCGGCATAGCACCACTTGCAATAATCTTCATTCATAAAGCCGTCTTTCTCTCTGCTGATAATCTCATCTTCCAACGGCATACCGCAACATTGACAAATGAGTTCTCTCGGAGAACCGAGCAAGGTATTAATTGACACATTATAAAGCTTTGAGAGAAGTTTTAATGTTTCCGTATTCGGAACTGTGTCACCGTTTTCCCAACGAGAAACAGCCTGTCGTGTTACAAACAGTTTTTCAGCCAGCTCATCCTGAGAAAAGCCCGATTTTGTTCTTAATTTCAGCAAAATTTCTTTTGTATCCATAGCCGTCACCTCTTGCGTATATTATAATGCAGAGCGTGATTTTTCACAAGCAACTTGCTGTTGCACGGCGTGACGGCGAGCCGCCGTTCCCAATTCGTGTAGACAGTTTGATATATAAACAGCTATATTTCCCGAGCGTTACATTGTTATAGTATTTCCGCCCGCACGGCGAGCCGCCGTTTCCCGTTCGTGAAGTAGGGGCGTTCATTGGACGCCCGCCTTGATAAATTGGTTTGTTTTATAAAAATATTTTGATGTGATGGATGTTATGTGTAAACTGTAGCGGCGAACCGTGTTCACCATTTGTTTTGGTTGTACAACCAAAACAAGCAAACCAATTTTGCAAATATTTACAAACATAAATTTCATATAACAAATGATTTGTATTAAGTCGAACCGATTTTGCAATCGGTTCGATTGGCGATCGCTGATCGCCACTACAGGTGAACAATGACTTTGTGACATTTATATGTTTTACATTCATCATAATGTATGTACTATTACCTGCGGGAGAACACGGTTCTTCCCTACAAAATAGCAACAACTTACATTTTACCTAATTCGGGCATTGGAATTGTTACTTTATCAAACTAACTACTCGAATTAGGGACGGCGGCCCGCCGTGCGGGCGTCCGATGTGTGCAGTGTAGTAACATAGTATACAACAGTGCAAAGACATAGTATACAGTT